>Avalanche_p1__coassemble_8019_pt1 | contig 2818 bp, 3 predicted proteins | sample Avalanche_p1__metabat2_low_PE_032 | metagenome-assembled genome bin Avalanche_p1 | reverse complement strand
GATGGTGCTCAAAACTGATGAGCTGCTTATTTAATCTGGTGCGGGCGCTGGTTTTGATGGAGCTCAAAACTGATGAGCTGCTACTTATTTAATCTGGTGCGGGCGGTGGTTTTGATGGTGCACATGAGCTCATGGTTAGGCGGCGGTTTTGATGATGCTCATGAGCCCATGGGCGGGCGCTTGAGGGTGCTTGGAAAGTGTGAGGTTTGCTCTGTTAATGGATAGCGAAAGTATCTATCAATAGAGTGGCATGTATACTTGCTATAATAGGCCGTATTTCTAACTTGGCGGATTGATAAGCTATCTATGCAATTTGATAAAACTCTTAAATACCTCACTTACCCGTTTAAGGCGATCGTGTCACGACGCTTTTATTTTGAAGTAATGTCAGAAATGGCAGGAGTGGGTATTACCTATCTGTTCTTGCTCTGCGCTGCTATTGCACTGCCTGCTACTTATCAGGTTAAAGCAGCCTTAGCTACTTTACAAAGTTATGAGCTCTCTACTGTAGTAGGTAAGATTCCACCTAGCTATATTGATACTAATGGCGTGCTCTCTCCAACTAATCCTGATGATGCTGCAGCAAAGGTAATTTATAACTCCAAAGGCCAGGCTATTTTGGCCTATAACTTAGAAAATGGTCCAATTGATGGACTCAATGAGTCGGTGCCAATTACCATCACCTCACATGCAGCCATCCTTAATACCCATGATGGCACTGTAACTGTGCCTTGGACTTCAGTATATGGCAATGCTGGCTCGCAATTTGAGCCGCTGGAGATGGCTCGTGCCTTAGAGCAGGCCTTTAACTCCTCATACTACACCGTATGGCTCATGGTGACCTTATGGATGTTCTCCATGCTTGCCTTTATTGTGCTCATTGCCGGTGCTGCTACTAAGGCCATTGGTTCCATCTTTGTGAAGACCAAGGTAAGCTATGCTACCGCACTGCGTTTAAGCTCTTATGGCGCTACCTTAGCTGCCTTCTTAATGCTCTCGCAGTTCTTCTTTAATATCTCATTCTCTTATCTCATGCTAGCCGGTATTCCGATTTGCTATACCGTATCTTTCTTAGTACAGCTTAGAAAGGTCATTGAGATGTGTATTGCTGATCCAAAGTTTGCGTTGTCAGCACGTAATCCGCTGCGTCAATTTTATGAGTCCCAAAGCCGTGTGCGTGAGGACAATACTATTGACCATGGGCCTGCCTATGAAGATCTTGACGAGGCTGGTCGCTTTGAGCGTGAGGAAAACTTACGCCGCATCTTTAAGCGCAATGCTGATAACATCAGAATGAACATGATGCATCAGCAGCACAACAATCCATATCAAAACCAATCTCAGTGGCCAAACTCCAATGAGCAGCGTAATGATAATGGTATGTGGCCTAATGCAAATGACGAGAGCTCTAAAAACAATGAGCCATCATCATTTAATGAGCCACAGGACTCAAACGCTACTGACAATCAAGCAAAGAGCCATGATGAGCGTAAGGATAATGAGGTCAAGCCAAATCCATATGCTTACAATGCTAAAGATGACGATGACTCCATCTTTAACGATAACTTTGACGATCTGCCAGAGCGTGGAGAAGTCAAAAAAGGCGGCGAGGGCAAGGACTCATCCTTTACCCCTTAATCTGTTAATTGCTCTCAAGCACCCTCTACCAGCAAAAATCTCAAAGCCACAAGCCATGCGCCCAAACAATAGTCCAAGGCTAATGCACAAGGCCAAGGCAAGGTAAGACCAAGTTAAGGCCAACGCATAAGGCCCCATGCCAAAGCCCAACAGGCCAATGCCTAAAAGGTACATGGCCACAGCCACCAGGCCAGGCGCTTATCAGCTCAGAAATGCATAGCATTGCAAAAAGCACGAGAAGGCTTGGTAGAGGATAGGGCCTCGTAGAGGAGATGCCTGGTAGAGATGATGCCCAAGCAGTCAAAGATAGAGAAAAACTCACTACTAGGCTGCAACAGCACCTAAGCACAAGGCAAAATCGCCTCTTATGGGATTAATGAGCCCCACATGAGCTTAGTTTTGCTACAAAGATGTAAACAAATGCTGTGCAAGCTACAAACTCATGAGTACTTAAGGTACAATCCGCACAGTTAATGCAAGTTAGGAAACTTATGCATCGCTCTTGTGCTTTGCTATTAGTTGCTTAAACAGGTACTATACTCAATACTGACGATTGGAATTACGTTCGCGCACGGAGGATGGACAGTGTTACGAAAGACAGTTGCAACCTTAGCTATGGCTTTAGGTATGGGCGCTATAAGCAGTGCTAATGCTTTGGTGCTTGAGTGCAAGAACGTGGCTGACGTGCCAATTTCAGTAGCCTTATCTTACTTAGACTACGATGGTAAGACCTGGATGGTTGAAGGTTGGTATAACTTCCCTGCAGGTTCACGTGCTAATATTGAGCTTGAGAGCTCTAACGACATCTTCTATATCTTTGGTGAGTTTGAGTCAGGCGACTTAGTCTCAGGCGGCCCAGGTGCCTTAAATCTGCCAGTTAAGTACCGCACCTTCAAGCACATCCAAGGTCAGCAAAATGGCCAGCCAGACGCTGAAGTATCCTTTGTACGCGGCGTAGCTTCCCAGGGTGTTGCTCAAATCACCTTTGGCCCACTCGCTCCAAAGAAATAAGTTAAGCACGCTAAGCAAGCAAAGTAATCAAGCCAAGCAAGGTATTCAAGCCAAGCTCCAGCCGATGCTTAGCCTTATCAAAATGCTCACAAAAGCCCCTAAGCCACCACTTAGCGGGCTTTTTGCTTATTAGGCTATCTCAAAGTACTGCAAGAAAAGCTTAGCAAAA
>Avalanche_p1__coassemble_6541_pt1 | contig 3311 bp, 1 predicted proteins | sample Avalanche_p1__metabat2_low_PE_032 | metagenome-assembled genome bin Avalanche_p1 | reverse complement strand
AGCTGCTTCTATGCTGATGCAGGCTAACACCCGTCCTCAGCTGGGCTTAAGCTTATTAGGCTAATAATGCTTTAGCGCGAGTGCGCAAAGTCTTTTTTTTATATTAAGGCAGCCTTGGGGCTGCCTTTTTTGTGTTTGTTATCTTGATGTTTAGCTATGGAGCTCATCGTAGATTTGTTCGGCCATCTTCGGACTGATGCCAGGGACTTTCTTGAGCTCATCAATGCCCGCACGCAATACCTCTTGCATGCCGCCTAAGTGCTTTAATAAAGCCTGACGACGCTTTGGACCTACTCCTGCAATGCTTTCAAGCTTGGAAGTCCGTCTTGCTTTAGCGCGGCGATTTCTGTGTCCTGTAATAGCAAAGCGGTGTGACTCATCTCGAATATGGATCACCAACTGCAAGGCTGGTGAATTTAGATTGAGATTAATGCGCTCGTGACTAAAGGCTCTAATAAGAGTCTCAAGACCTTCCTTTCTACCCTCTCCCTTGGCAACAGCTACTATGGTTGGCATTGGTGTCTTAGCATTAGCAAAGGCATTAGAGATTACCTCCTCAGCCTGGGATAACTGACCAGGGCCACCATCAATAAAGACAAGCTGCGGACATTCACCACCATCAGGATCTTTAAAGCGTCTTGTTAGCACCTGATGCATAGCCGCAAAGTCATCACCAGGAGTGATGCCATCGATATTGAACCTGCGATAGCGAGAACTATCTGGGCCTTCTCGATTAAACACTACGCACGAGGCTACAGTAAGCTCACCTTGAGTATGGGAAATGTCATAACACTCCATACGCTCAACGCCACTAATGCCAAGCAAGCTCTCTAGTTCTTTAATGCGATGCTCTGCAGTGGCAAATGACTGCACCTTAGCACTAAGAGCTACAGACGCGTTTGTCATGGCTAGACGTACAAAACGATGCTTAGCACCTCGCACGCCACGGGTGAAGCGTACATTCTTATCAAACTGTTTCTTAAGCGCCTCTTTGAGTACGCTTAGCTCGTCTTTGAGCACTACAGCGCCCGCACCATCGACTGCAGCGTCATCGGCTGTATCGCCTGTATCGAAAGCATCGGCTGCCTCTATTGATGATGCATGGGTGGCATCGCCTGTATCAGCTGCATCGGTGGATGATGCGTGGGTATCATCTGTGTTCGCAGCTGTTGTTTGCACAATTGTCGCTGCTTGTTGCTCTGAGATCGTAAGATGTGGTGTTTTGGTGTCTTTGTCCGAGTGCTCGTCGGTGAGGTATTCTTCTTCAAGATCAAGCGCATCTACAACATCATCATGGAGCTTACCTTGCAGGCGATCGTGGCGCTCTTGTGGATCGATATTGTCCATGGCCTTGATCTCTGCAACAAGGCTCTTCGCTCCGGCAATACGCTCGTCTTTATCCCCTGGCAAGATGGACTGCTGCATACGACGGGATCGTGAGGATACCTGTCCTGGCTTTAAGTTCTCAGACTCATCGCTATCAGCATTAGCATCTGCGCTAATTAGATCACTTGTTACGCCATCTTGTGCTGTCTCATCATCTGCTGCATTTACGGCCTTGAAATCAAGATCAATTACCACCTCATCAGGGATAAGGTTGCTGTGAGTATCATTAAGATAGAAACGGCTTAAGAAAGATAAGACGAGCTCAGTATTGTTTCTAACTTCGCTTGTGAGCTTTGGAAAGAACGAACGGGTTCCAAAGATGCGGCCATTTCGGATAAAGAGCACGTGGATACAGGCCATACCCTCTGCCATAGCAAAGCCAATGACATCTAATGGATATTCGATACCAGAAACAATACTATTAGCCTCTTGTACCTTTCTAAGCGAGGTAAGCTGATCTCTAAGCGCTGCAGCCTCTTCAAACTCCATACGTGCAGCATGCTCTTCCATCTTTTTAACAATGGCGCTCAAGAGCTCTTGATTGTGTCCTTGTAAGAAGAGCTTAACAAGCTCTACTTGCTCAGCATACTGTGCCTGTTTTTCTTTAGACATAGGCACGCAAGGAGCTAAGCACTTACCAATTTGAGCCATGAGACAAGGTCTAGAGCGATGAGCATAGACGGTATCTTCACATTGACGAATTGGAAAGAGCTGCAGCATGAGTCTAAGGCTGTCTTTTACTGCAGAGGAATCTGGGAATGGGCCAAAGTATTCACCGGCTTTACGGCGTGCACCACGGTGGTAGTAAATACCTGGATGCTCATGCTGAGAGGTAAGCAAGATATACGGGTATGACTTATCATCTCGCAGCAAGATGTTAAAGTGCGGCTGATACTTCTTGATGAGCTCATTTTCAAGAATCAAAGCCTCACTTTCAGAGAAAGTAACAGTAAACTCAATATGAGCAATATGCGAGACTAAAACCCTGGTCTTAACGCCTTGATCTTGCTTTAAGAAATAAGAGCTTAAACGCTTCTTAAGATCTTTAGCCTTGCCTACATAGATGACCTGATTGCGCAGATCATACATGCGATAGCAACCAGGGCGATTCGGTACTGTCTTTAAGAAAGCCTTGCTATCAAAAAGCTCAGCGCTACCATCCTCATCTACCTTGGCAGCCTCAACTTGTCCCTGGATTTCGGCGTCAGCCATATCCATTTGAGGCTCAGCTACATCTGATCCAAAGCCTGCTTTATGGGCATCGTCGTAGTTGCCTTCTTCATCAGGAGCAAACTGAATGGATCTTCCAGCCCCGCGTAACTGACGCTCTTTAATTTTGCTAATCTCGTAGGCAATACGACTCTTATTGCGATTGCCAAAGATCTCATCTTCAGTTGCGCTCTCAAGATCATCTAAGGCATCCTCAACGCCATCGTTTAGTGAGCTATCAAGGTCGTCCTCTAAGGCATCCTCAAGGTCATCTCTTAATGGGCTATCAAGGTCATCCTCTAAGGCATCCTCAACGCCATCGCTTAATGAGCTATCAAGGTCGTCCTCTAAGGCATCCTCAAGGTCATCGCTTAAAGAGCTATCTAGGTCATCCTCTAAGGCATCATCAAGCTCGTTTAGCGAGGAGCTCTCGAGATCTTCTAAATCATCGTCATCATCAAGATCTGAGGCATACGCACCAATACCAATCTCCTTAGCTGCACAAGCAATGGCATCTAAGGTTGTATCTATTGCTTTGCTGTCTTTATCCTCCACTTGAGCGTTAGCAAGCGTCGCATTAACTGCTTGTAACTTTGCAGTGCTCTGAGTTGTGGATGCTAATTTAGCTTTAGATTTATTTGATGATGTGCGTGGCACGGCTAGTCCTGTTAATTGCTCCAAAAGGTGGCTACAGTCTATCAGGATTAATGAGCGAT
>Avalanche_p1__coassemble_6375_pt1 | contig 3377 bp, 2 predicted proteins | sample Avalanche_p1__metabat2_low_PE_032 | metagenome-assembled genome bin Avalanche_p1 | reverse complement strand
AAAAAAACCTTGCCCATATGAGCAAGGTTTCTTTGGGGATGCATCAACTACCTTAAGTAGTTGCAAGAGAGCTGCTAGAGAGCGCCTTGCTGAGCCATAGCTGCAAGCTGCTCTGCTTGGTACTCTTCGATAACTGGCTGTAAGATCAGATCTAACTTGCCTTCCATAACTTCGTTGAGGCGGTATAAAGTCAGATTGATACGGTGATCAGTTACACGGCTTTGTGGGAAGTTGTAAGTACGAATACGATCAGAACGATCACCAGAGCTAAATACAGACTGACGCTGCTCAGCTAAGGTAGCATTGCGCTTGTCTTCTTCGAGCTTGGCTAAACGTGATACGAGAACTTCCATTGCACGAGCACGGTTAGAGTGCTGTGAACGCTGATCTTGACACTCAACTACTAAGCCAGTTGGAATGTGGGTAATACGGATAGCAGAGTCGGTCTTGTTAATGTGCTGACCACCTGCACCGGAGGCGCGGAAAGTATCAATACGCAGATCAGCTGGATTGATCTCTGGAGCCTTTGATGGTGGGATCTCAGGGAGAACCATCACAGTACATGCTGAGGTGTGTACACGACCTTGTGACTCGGTCTCAGGCACACGTTGCACACGGTGACCACCGGACTCAAACTTCATATAACCGTAAGCACCTTCACCAGAGAGCTTGGCAATAACTTCTTTGCAGCCGCCCATTTCACCTTCAGAAATGGATACTACATCTAAAGTCCAGTGCTTTTGCTCGCAGTACTTGGTGTACAGTCTAAACAGCTCGCCAGCAAATAAAGCAGCTTCATCGCCACCAGTACCAGCACGGATTTCAAGGAAGCAGTTGCAATCGTCGCGCTCGTCGTGAGGCAGCAGTAAGATCTGTAAGTCGTGCTCAAGCTTCTCAAGACGTTCACGTGTTGGGCCAACTTCCTCTTCGGCCATAGCACGCATTTCTTCGTCATCACCGCTGAGCATCATTTCCATCTCTTCGAGATCTGATGAGCAGGTCTTGAACTCTTTGTAAGTATCAACCATTACCTGCAGACGTGAGTACTCGCGGTTAAGCTCACGGAACTTTTCCTGGTCTGCAATCACATCAGGCTGAGCTAATAACTGCTCAACTTCCTGGTGACGCTCTACGATGGAATCTAGTCTTCTAAGAATACTTTCTTGCATTAGCAAACCCAATCTATCTAAGATTCTGTACCGACCTTAATGTCAAATATAAGCGGCCGGCAAATCAATCGCGTATTTTAACAGTTTATCGCCTATACGACCACATCTAATGCACCATCAACCGTAATCTTTTGCCAAAATCGCCTCTAAACAAGCCCAAAATCCCCTAAAACTCAGGCACCGCTCATATCAAAAACTGACTCACCAAAAGCAGAAAACCCCGCATAAGCGGGGTTTTCTAAATGAGCAAAACGCTCACAAGCAAAGCCAAAAACTCTTAGCCAAGCAGGCTTAAGCCTAGCTGTGGACGAGTGTTTGCTTGCATCAGCATGGAAGCAGCAGCCTGCTGAATGATGGACTGTTGTGAAAGGTTTGCAGACTCCTCAGCAAAATCAGCATCGCGAATACGTGAGCGAGCATCAGCCTCATTAGCAGCAACGTTAGACTGATTGCGGATAGATGACTCTAAACGATTCTGCAAAGCGCCAAGGTCGGCGCGTGCAGAGTCTACTTGACCAATCATTGCATCCATAATATTGATTACGTCTGAAGGGTCGGCCTTAGAGAACTGGAACACAATAACGCTGTTAGTAATGTTCATTACTTTGCCTTGATCGACAAATTTTTGCTTAAAATCTTGGACAGCACGACTTCCTATAATTGAGAACTGCATGTTCTGAAGCTTAAAGCCAATAGTATCGCCCTTGTTGGAACCAACCTGTAGAGTGATATCTTGTGCTTTGCCTGTATTACCGCCAGCACCACCTTGATTACCTGGATCAGGGTCAATCGAATTCTTTTGTTTACCGTTTAAGATGGTCTTACCTGCAAACGTAGTCTGCTTTGCAATTCTAGTGATTTCGTTAGCTAAAGCAGAAGCTTCTTTTGATAAAGCAGCCTTATCTTCAGCAGTGTTTGTTCCGTTAGTTGCCTGCACAGCTAAAGTACGAATCTTCTGGAGCATGCCTGAGATTTCGTCCATTCCTGACTCTGCTGTTTGAGCAAGGGCAATACCGTCAGAAGCGTTACGATTTCCCTGATTTAAGCCATTTATCTGTGATGTTAAACGGTCGGCGATCTGTAGGCCTGCTGCGTCATCTTTGGCGCTATTGATCCTCATACCGCTAGATAGCCTTTGATATGTAGTCGTTAAGGAGTTCTGTACGTTACCTAAGTAGCGCTGGCCTTGAAGGGCTGAGTAATTAGTATTGACATAGACTGCCATAGCAAATCTCCTGTAATCCTATATCCATCATGCAGGAAAACAGGATTTAGGCCTGTTATTGTGAAGCATGAATGTCAAAAGGGCAAGAACACATCAATTAGGCACTAGAGACCACATGTATTCGCACACTGTTAAACTTACCCTCATTCATTTTTACGTGGATTGCATCAGGTATTAACCACACAAAATTAATGTTATTGTAAGTTTAAGTCAAAACATAATACTATTTCTGGTTGTTGATTCTATGTATGCAATTTTAGAAAGCAAAAAGGCCCTGAAGCCTAATGGATCAGAGCCTTGGGATATTACTTTTGTTATAAAGAATCGATTATCCAAGAAGGCTTAGGCCTAGCTGTGGACGTGTATTAGCTTGCATCAACATGGAAGCAGCAGCTTGCTGAATAATGGACTGCTGAGATAAGTTGGCAGATTCTTCAGCAAAGTCAGCATCACGAATACGGCTTCTTGCATCAGCCTCATTAGCAGCTACATTTGACTGATTGCGAATAGATGACTCTAAACGATTCTGCAAAGCGCCTAACCCAGCACGCATGCCATCAACCTTGGCAATTGCGCTATCCATAAGGTCGATAACATCGCCAATATACTTTAGATTACCTGGATTCTGCTGACCAGCAGGAGGACTGAACGTAATCTTATCAATATTAATCGTTACTTCACCGTTGGCAACCTTGAAGAATTTGGCATCTGTGGTGCCAACAAGATCTGTGCTATCTGCGATTTTAGAGAAATAGACTGACTCAACATCAAAAGAGATGGTGTCACCCTTGTTCGACCCCACTTGTAAAGTTAGAGTTCCAGTTTTGCCTGCTGGTGCGTTACCACCTCCAGGAACACCACCAGCATTTGCAGGATCGCCAAAAATGGAACCTTTAACTTGTCCATTTAAGACTGACTTACCAGCAAACGTTGTTTGGGTTGAGATTCGGTTAATCTCTGTAGCTAAGGCTGACATTTCCTTG
>Avalanche_p1__coassemble_5836_pt1 | contig 3629 bp, 1 predicted proteins | sample Avalanche_p1__metabat2_low_PE_032 | metagenome-assembled genome bin Avalanche_p1 | reverse complement strand
TATCCTTTGCTCTAAGGCTAGGATATGAGAGTCTTTATAGCACAAGCCTAACATGGCTATGAGGATGTTAGGCTTGCTAGACTTGTTAAGTGAGCTTGATTAGAAGGTATAGCTTAGCTTGAAGTTGATGCGGCTTGAGTCGTTGACATATTCAATTTGATTGCCGACTACATGGCTAAAATCTAACATGGCGTTAACTGAGTCGCGGTTGTAGAACAATGAGATGCCAGCTGATGCAGCCCTTTGAGCATCATAGTCATGGGTAAAGAGTTTAGCTGCCTCAATATGAGGGGAAATTACTAAGCCTAAAGATGCATCAGGCATATACTGCAGTGACTGGCCGACAATGATGCCGCTATCACCGCATAGATCAGATGCTTGATAGGCTAGTAAACCGTTTTCGCCACCTGCCTGCATAACCTCAGAGCCGTCGAGCATAGTATTAGCAACTTGCACATTGACGTTGGTGACAGTGCTTAAGTTGTCAGCAAGGATGTAGTTAAAGCCAATATTGCCATTGAGCTTGATAAAGTTACCTTCAATGCCGAGATCGTAATCATCATCATTTTCAATGCGACCAGCACTAAGGCGCAGTGATGATGAGACTATGGCGTTACCCACAAAGTTTTTGCTACCAGAGAACTGTACATATGCTGTATTGGAGTGTTTCTTAGTTTTCAGTTCAAAGACTGAAAAGTCAGTAGACATCTTGCGGTAGATATAGCCAAATTGCACATTGGCAATGGCATTAGTATCACGATAGAGAGGCTCTCTAACAAAGGCCTCAAAGGTCAGCTCCTCGTTCTTAGTGCCAAGCTCACGATAAATACCGCCCAAGTCAGCATGTGAGTAGCATAAGGATGCGCCAACTAAGGTTGGATGAGAGCTTACTGGAATGGTATAGCCAATGGAGTAGTCGGCCTGATCTTCATCAGTATGTGAATAAAATAGGTTTAAGCGATCGGCACTAGCAGTAGGATTATTAATCTCAAAGTTACCGCTCATGCGATAGCGACCAGAGCTTAGCGAGCCAAAGTTGTCGATGGCGCTAGTAAAGTAGGCGCGATCGGTGCCATTAATGGCCATCAAATCGAGATTGTTAACTACATTATCAGGAGTAACAGCATCAAATTGACCCTGCAGATTAAAGGTGCCCAAGTCATTGAGCATGAGCATTTGCTCATAGAAGTCATGATAGTTTAGATGCTTGCCTTCATACTCCTTAAGCGAGCTTAATAAATACTCAATATATCCATCTCTTACTTGGGAGCTGTTCTCGATATGTACCTTGTTAAGCTCGGTGGCCTTGATACCGATTTTGAACACAACATTATCAAGATCAATCTCTTGTTGTGGCATATAAGTTTCGCAATTTAAGTAGCCAAGATCTTGGTAAAAATCCTTAATGTTATTGCCCATATCCTGCAAAAGATCGCTGCTTACCTTGCGGCCAATTAAAGCATCAAGCATGGTCTTGAGCTTAGCCTTAGTAACAGCATCCTCAATCTCAGGAGCCTCAACAATCTCAATGCCTGCAAGGGCTATATCACCTGCTGCAGCCATCTTGTTTGGCTGAGCATTGGTATTGTATCTGGTGGTCTTAACAGTTGAGATGAGAGCCTTGGTGACATTGGTACCTGGGATCTTGCTACGCTCAATGCCACCAGGAGGCGCAAAGATGGTAGTTTGTACACGCTGATCGCCTGATACTTGAGTTAGTGGTGCGATCTGAGCTTGAGCACTTACGCTAGCTTTAGCAAGCTTATCTTGGGCACTTACACTTGCGTTGGTGCCAAGGCGAGAGCCTACACTTAATGCAGATGCTTGATTAGCCACTGCAGATAATTGTGCCTTGGTAAGACCAACATTTTCAGCAGCCTTGCTCTTGCCAAATGGTGGAAAGATTACAGTGCTGACGCGATTGCCCTTAACTGTAGTATGAATACCACCATGTGAGGCAGCAGCTGCAGCCTGCTTCAGAGCGCTAACAGTATACTCAGGGCTAGCACCTAAGTTTTGAGCATACATGCTAGAGCTATCTTTGCTTACCACCTGGCCATTGATGCTAGCTACACTTTCAGACTGTACTGATGGTGCAATCAAGCCATGGTCATCAGTATTGTCAGCGCTAGTCACTACAGTAGCTGCAATGGTTACATCCTCATCACCATGCTTAGTCTCTTGCATTGCAGCGCCACCACTTACATGAGCGTAAGCAACAGCATTGCCCTGAGCCATAGCACCATTAGCAACACTATCACTATCATGGGAATTTGCAGCGATGGCAGATGCATATACTCCATCACGACCCAAGCTATGAGACTCGGCTGCAAAATCCTGATGCTCTTGCTCAGCAGTGGTTAGAGATTGTCCGTCTGCAGTTGAGTTAGACTCATTAATTGCTCGCACGTTCGAAGCTGCAAGCGCTGTGTGCTGCTCATTAGCTACGCTTGCTGCATTATGGAAATCAGCATCATGATCTTGCGCAGAGCTATGAGCTTGCACTGACTTAGCAGAACCATGAGCTTGTATTGATGGGGCTGTGCCATGAGCTTGCTCAACTAGAGCAGCGTTATGTGTCTGCTGGTAGTGAGCTGTAGCTTGTGAGACTTGCTCAGCGAGGCTACTTGAGTAGTTAGACAGGCTCTGTGCTGTAGAGGCACTCATGTAACTGTTAGAGTGGGATTGAGCTGAAAAGCTAATTAAAGAGGCAAAGGTAATAAACTTAAGAGATTGGCTCAGTAAGGTGCGGTTTAGCATTGGTGCGCCTTTTGTTGTAAAGCTGACCTAAGCATGGTCAAGCCATCGTTAAACAATAGCTTTAGATAAGGCACGAGGGGCACTTATCTAAAGCCGACAAAAGCGCGGTCGTAAGATAGCGGCCGTGATCTGATTTGTTGTTGAAGGTAAAAGGCATGCAGTTATGTGAATGAATTAGTCTGTAATAATTAAACTGCGCTGCCCATACCTTGGGTGTAATCAGCAAAACACTTGAGATCTAGGACTAGCCACATAAAAAAACATGGCCACGGCCCGACCCCATGAGCAAACTAGAGCAAGTTAAACTCCTTAAGCACACGCTCTGAGAAGCAAAACAACACTATGAGCAACTTAATGTCCTCACATCCGCTCGCTAAATGCACAGCTGCTCTCAAATAGCTTGGGATAAAAGGTTAGTTGTTCAAGGTTGCGCCACTAGATAGCCATGTGTACTAAGCCGCATAACAATGAAACTAATTTCGAGCTAGGCGCTAAGTAGCAGGCTATCTAATAGCAAGGTTAAAACTCATATCAACACTGCCTTACACGAGTTACGTCTAAATGTGTAAGTCTTGCTGTGTTGCGACGGTGATAATGTATTACTTCGACAAATCAGCTGTTGAGATTGCGTTCGCAGAATCAATTTTGCACACTAAGTTTTTTCACACTGCACTCAACAAATCCCATAAATAAGCCATTTTAATTTTTAAGATCGATGGCAAATAGAGTATCAATAGCCCTCAAAACCGCCAAAAGTGTGAACTTACGCAAGTTAGATAACACGTCTCTAATGATCGAACCGTGTCATATATCACAAATATCTCAAAATCTTTACACACCTAAAACACGATAAATAAGCCGTTTATAGC
>Avalanche_p1__coassemble_5353_pt1 | contig 3894 bp, 1 predicted proteins | sample Avalanche_p1__metabat2_low_PE_032 | metagenome-assembled genome bin Avalanche_p1 | reverse complement strand
TTCCTTGTAAGCCTAAACAGCAAAAATCCCCGATGCTATAGTGCTGCGTTTCCCCGGCGCATGCTATAGCATCAAACCTCCCCGCATACGCACCACAAGCAGTGCAGTCATCATATAAACGATGCGCAAACATCGCGCAAACATCTTGCAACTAGCCCCACAACAACCTAAAAACGTACTGATTGCCCTTGTAAAAAGACTCATAAAGATGCAAATCAAGTTTGAGTTTGCAGCTTTTGTGATGTACCTCATCCACTGTGCTAAATTATTCACTAAAAGGTAAAACAAGCTACTTCGGATGCATGTATTATAGAAAGACGTGTCTGAATCATTCAGCTGTTTCGATTCATAAACAGTGCAGTGAGTTACTTTTGTATAGCACTAACGCCCCTCTTCTAATGTTTTTTACCAAGAGGAGCTTTAAGCTATTGCAAATCTTGTTGCATCTGTCACAATCAAATATTAATTGATTATGTATGGATTGTTTAGATGATTAGAGCCTTACATATTCATTCAGGTCTAAGGATCGACTGTCACACCACGCTATGAGTTAGAACTGCCTCAGCCAAAGCTAAGTCATGCATCAATTCAGACAAGCACGTGCATGCACAAGCAGTTCTTAGGGAGCTTTGTTTATGGCACATATAAGACAGATATTGGCTAATCTCAGTATCAGTGTTGCTGAGTTTAAGAAGAATCCTAAAACAGTTATTAAAGCTGTTAAGAGTGAGCCTATAGCTGTTATTGTCAATGACAGACCAGCCTTTTATTGCGTTCCGGCAGACATCTTGGAGTCTCTTTACTCAAAGTTCTATGAGATGAATGAGATTCAGAACATTCAAGACTTTGCTAGCAACGATGGTTGCGTAGGCAATGTGAATGACGATGATGAAAGCTTTGGCGTTCAGGACATTTTCCAGAGCATTGAAGATGAGCAAGCCACTCAGCTTCCTTCCGATGAAGACATCGTTGATCCTATTTCCAACAGCGTAGCCGATCCTTTAGATGAAGAAATCCGTAATCAATCAGGCAGCTCTATCGATCACCACCTGTTTAATAGCACTGCAAAGATCATCGAGGACAACACCTCAAGTGTTAACGATCCTTTTGCAGACATTGGAGTATCTGGTGATGACTTTCCTGCTATGGATGACTTCTCCACTGACGACATGAGTGCCATTGATGACACTATGCTCCCACGAGTGGACGACGACTCATTTAACAACGTAGCACCTGGACAGAAAGCACCGATCCGTACTGCTTGTCTAAACCCAAGTGCTGACGCCGATAGCAAGGCATCAGCAAGTGCCAATCTGACTGATACTGCTTTAAAGATTTCCACACCTCAAGTAGATACTAGCGCTGTACCTACACAATTGACTGATTGCCCAGACGTACGCTCTTTAGTAAGCGGTCCACATTCTTATAGCCTTGATCATGTTGCTAAGACTTACAGCCCTTACAAGCACAAGAAAGCCCAAGCAAAACTGATTGCAGAGCAAAAGAAAGAACTCAAAAAAGAGCATAAGGCTCGTAAAAAAGAGATCAAAAAACTCGAAAAGGCTGCTAAGACTTTAAAGGCTGGTAAGTCTTTAGACAAAGAGCAGCTGATGCTGCCTGAGACTGAGCTTGTAAATATGCTTGCTACAAGCAAGAAAGCATCAGTAGACAAGTGTAAGAGTGCAAAGATTAACTGCTCAAGCAATTCAAAGTGCGCCACAACAAAAGAGAATGCAGCTCAAGAAAGCAGCCAAGTAAGCAAGAGTGCAACCGTACAAAAGACTAGCTCTACTGCTAGAAGCCCTCGCGCCAAAGCAAGCACTACAAGCGCTGCTACACCAAAGAAGCCTGCAGCAAAAAAGGCTGTAAGCAGTAAAGAAACTGCAGCTAAAGAAGCTCAAGCTCTAGAGACTAAAACAGCAACTAAGAGCAAAGCCCCAACAACCACTGCTGCAAAGACCAGAGCAGCTACAGCTACAAAGACCAAGTCTGCTACAGCAACAAAAGATAAAACAGCTACTGCAACAAAGTCTGCACCTAAATCAAGCACTACTGTAAAGGCAGCTCGTGAAATTGCAGCAGAAACTCATGTTCCAGAGCCAGCTGAAGGTTCCAAGAGAGCTAAAAAAGCCAATGAGTTTATTCTGCCAACCAAAGAGAAGGCTGTAGATTAATCGCAACAGCTGCAGCTACAAACTAGCACCCTATTTTCTACAAAGGCCCAAGATACCAAGCTTGGGCCTTTGTTTTTTCAGCAAGATAAAACTCTTTTACTAGCCAAATTCATAGATACAACATACTTATCTAATGAAAAGCATTGCGAAAGGTCACTGTTGATTTATATATATGAGGAATACAAACGAGCAAGAGTTTGCTCAATAGAAATGAGGTATTGAAATGGCGGAAAGAGGGGGATTTGAACCCCCGAGACCCAAAGGGTCTGCCGCATTTCGAGTGCGGTGCATTCAGCCTCTCTGCCATCTTTCCGTGCGCTCTATTATAGGAAAACCATTATGTAAAGCAATAGGCACTAAATGTTTTTCTATACTCTGATGCCAACGACCCAAATAATCTGCGATCTCTTACCATACACATCACGAGTTATTGCCCGTTAGAACATTACTTGTCAAAAACAGTAAAGTAAGATCTACACTTGAGTGAAATATGTTTCCCCTCAGAACAAGATACAACAAAAAATTAACATAACACTTTGTGAAAACGTATTTCCCCCATAAATAAGGGCATATCATAGATGCCTAGTATTGGAGAGATGGTTCTCAAAACCCACCGTATAGATACAGTGCTATAAACCTAGCTCAATTCAAACATAACTACCATACAAGGCAATTACATCGACCTTACTAGTCTTATCCAACATTAGATAGTGTTCTGTATGTCCCAATACGATAGTTCAGCCTCGTTCAAAAAAGCAAATGGAGCGCCATCTTCTAGAGCGCGATCTAAGTACATGGCAGCGAAAGCTGAACTCTGATAACTCAGTAAGAAATCAAACAAACGGAGTTAAGGACATGTACTTTTCTTACTATGAGTTATGAAAACGGAGTATTACAATGGCGGTCTATGTTAATACAAATTACAGCGCTCTTCAGGGCCAGCGCTACTTAGGCAATGTTCAGAATTCACTCACGACTACGTACCAGCGTTTATCAAGCGGTATGCGTATTAATAGCGCTAAAGACGACGCTGCAGGCCTCCAGATCGCAGATCGTTTAACATCCCAGATTAATGGCCTCAACCAGGGCAATCGTAACGCTGCAGATGGTATCGCTCTTGCTCAAACCATTGAAGCTGGTATGGATGAGGTTTCTGGAATGCTCCAGAAAATGCGTACCTTATCTGTTCAAGCCAATAATGGCACAAACACAGCTGAAGATCGAAAGTCTATTGGCAAAGAGATCGAGGCATTGGCGCAAGAAGTGAACCGTATTGCCAAACAGACAACATTTGCTGGCAAAACTGTTCTAAACGGAGCAAGTAAGACTGATAACTCATCAATCTTTGGCAATGATGCAACTAAAGGTGCAGATGCAACTGATAAAGGTGCTGGCAGCGAAGGCACTATGACATTGCAAGTGGGTTCTAACAAGGGTGATACTATCTCATTTAAGATGACATCTGTCATGTTCTCTGCAATTGTAGATAACAAAGAACTCATGGATGCGACAGGCGACAAAATCTTTAAGATTGAAAACGGAAAACTTACCGTAGCTCTTTCTAAGGCAAAGACAGATGACAGTGCTGGCTCTATTGGAGCTTTGATTACACATCTCGATGCAATGATTGGCACTGTAGACGGCAAGCGTGCCGATTTGGGCGCGATCCAGAACAGACTTGAGAGCTCCATCCGCAACCAGTCTAACGTTGCTGCTAACG
>Avalanche_p1__coassemble_3677_pt1 | contig 5397 bp, 4 predicted proteins | sample Avalanche_p1__metabat2_low_PE_032 | metagenome-assembled genome bin Avalanche_p1 | reverse complement strand
AAAGATATGAACTACTTATTGGCTAGGCAAAAATGAGCGAGGATAAGTAAAAGTAGTGTCCTTGTGATTTCTTGTGAGCAAAGTGAGAAAAAGTAGGAAGAATCTATCTTTTGCCTAAGTAAGACAAGTTAGAATATGCACCATGGTATTTGTTTAGTACCAGTCCTATTTCATTTTTCGAGGAAAAGTCTTTATGCGCGTTCTGCTGTTTATTCTTATGCAAGCAGCGGTGCTTGTAGTGGTCGGCGTGGTCGGCTCTATTTTGATGTCTTTATTAGGCATTCGTCTGTCACCTGGTAACTATGCTGGCCTGTTTGTAATGTGCGCCATCTTTGGTTCAGTTGGCTCCATCGTCTCTTTATTCATGTCTAAATCCATGTGTAAGAGAGCCTATGGTGTTGAGGTTATTACTCAGCCACGCAACAATGCTGAAGCTTTCCTTTTAAAAGAAGTATCCTCCATGGCTCAAAGAGCCGGCATTGCTATGCCTGAGGTAGGTATTTACTACTCAGCTGAGCCAAATGCATTTGCAACTGGCGCATCTAAGGACGCTGCTTTAGTGGCTGTTTCAAGTGGTCTGTTAAACAACATGAACGCCGATGAAGTACGTGGTGTTTTAGGCCATGAGATTAGCCATATCTCCAACGGCGACATGGTGACTATGACCTTACTGCAAGGCGTGCTCAATACCTTCGTGTACTTCTTCTCCTACATCATTGCTCAGGCTCTGTCAGGCTTCTTAAACCGCAGCTCTGATGAGAATAGCTCTGGTGGCGGTAACTTCTTTGTCTTCTACATGGTTAACAGCTTACTGCAGATGCTCTTCGGTATCTTAGCTACTATTATTTCCATGTGGTTCTCCCGCTACCGTGAATATCGTGCTGATGCGGGTTCTGCTGATTTAGAAGGTACTGATCGCATGATTAGTGCACTGCAGGCTCTGCAGAGAATGAAAGACCTTAATGTACAAAAGGAAGGTCAGTTCAGTGCTCTGTGCATCAACGGCGGTGTATCCGTATCTGAGTTATTCATGAGCCACCCTCCACTTGAGAAGCGTATTGCTGCTCTGCGTGCTCGTGGCCGTTAATTAGACCAATGCTTAAACCTAGCAACGTTTAGCTAGGTGTCTAAACTAATTTCGTCAATCAAAATCAAAGGCAGATCGTTTCGGCGCTCTGCCTTTTATTTTTGGTGTTAGGCAAAAGATTTGAGCTTTTATTTTGATGCGATAGACAAAAGGCATAAAAACATCTCAGTTCATGGATTATGGATATTTTTGCTTTTAAGAGTATGCCTCGTAAAGCGGCAGGATGTAGTGCTGTTTGGTTGAGTTGAGATAAGAGCAATTAACCATACCTAGAATAGTTGTTAATTGCTTTATGTATGGGATCCTTGGATCCTAGTCAAATGTTTTGACTTTGTCTTGACAATAATTGTTATGGCAAAACTACTAGATATAATGCGGGTTTGAAACATTTTTAATGTAAGTTATATTGTGTTGTTTACATTAATTGCACAAATAATGTACTTTTTTACGAGATACTATTCACAAAAAGGAACATTCAGTCAGTTGATAAAATAAATCAGATCTATCATGTATGAGTTCACATGGAATTAGCTCACTCAACTAATGTAGCGTTGTCATTTGATTGCGTGTGGTGAAGTTGAGTTTTGCTATCTAGTCGTATTAGCCAAATTGTCTAAACGATTAAAGTTAGGTTCATAAGGAGTTATTTAACAAAGAGTTTATACAGGCTCTTAGTTTATAACTTTGCTTAGCTTCAACTGTAATTAGATAGAGGCATGTACAGCTTCATGCGAACATCCTGATAACTAGTATGAGGATATTCAGTCTGTGAAGAATTTAAAACTGAGCGCCACTGCTATTGCAGTAGGTGCAGCCATCTCTGCTTTCGGTGCCGGTGCTGCATTTGCAGCTGACAATGGTAAGGCTACTGCAACTAACGTTGCTTTTGCTGACTTTACCCCAGTTGAATACACCACTAAGGACAAGCCTAATGTAATCGTTATCACCATGGACGATTTAGGCTATGGTCAGCTTCCATATGATGAGAGCTCTTTCGATCCTAAGACCATGGAAAACCGTGAACAGGTTGCCACCTTTAAGATCGATGTAGACAAGGCTATTGAGGCAGCTCGTAACTCTACTCCAACTTTACGTGCTCTCATGGATGATGGCGTACGTTTAACCCAGGGTTACGTAGCTCACGCTATGTCAGGCCCTTCTCGTGCAGCTATCATGACTGCTCGTTCACCATCCCGCTATGGTGTATACGGTAATACCGACTCACAAGATGGTATTCCAGCTTCTGAGACATTCTTACCAGAACTCTTCCAAAACTACGGCTACTACACTGCTTGCGTAGGTAAGTGGCACTTATCTAAGATCACCAACATCCCAGTACCAGAAGATCAGCAGACCCGTGACTACCACGACAACTTCGTCACCTTCGGTGATGAGCCAGGTCAGCCACAAAATCGCGGCTTCTCTTACTTCTTCGGTTTCCACCCAGCTGGCACTGCATACTACAACTCACCAGCTCTGTTTGAAAACCGTGAGCATGTAAAGGCAGAGGGTTACATCTCTGATCAGCTCACCGATGCAGCTATTAAGGCTGTAAATCGTGCTGATGCAATCGATGCTCCATTCATGCTTTACCTTGCTTACAGCGCACCACACCTTCCAAACGACGTTGCCGCTCCTGATGTATATCAGTCACGCTTCAACACCGGTTCACAGACTGCAGATAACTACTACGCATCTGTATACTCTGTAGACCAGGGCGTTAAGCGCTTACTCGAGCAGCTCGAGAAGAATGGTCAGCTTGATAACACCCTCATCTTCTTCACCTCCGACAACGGTGCTGTTATCGACGGTCCATTACCACTCAACGGCGCACAGGCAGGTTACAAGAGCTTAACCTATCCAGGCGGTACTCATACCCCAATGTTTGCTTACTGGAAGGGCAAGTTAAAGACCGGCAAGTACGACAAGCTCGTATCTGCAATGGACTTCTACCCAACCGCTTTAGATGCTGCTGGTATTCCTATTCCTGAGGAGCTCAAGGGCACCTTAGACGGTGTTTCACTGTTACCTTACATTAACGGCGAGAAGAAGGGCAATCCACACGATCACCTCGTATGGCTGACCTCATTCTCACACTGGTTCGACACCCGTAACATTCCATTCTGGGATAACTACCACAAGTATGTTCGTTACGAGTCTGACTACTATCCACACAACCCTAACACTGAGAACTTATCTGAGTTCACTTACACCGTACGTACCAACGAGTATCAGCTGATTTACACTGCTGAGGACAATGCTCTGCGTCTGTACGATCTGCGTGATCTGCAGATGAAGAACGATCTGACCATGGAGAAGCCTCAGGTTGTTGAGCAGCTCAAGAAGATTGCTAAGAAGCAGCTTTCTGAGTCCAAGCCACCTATCATGCCAATCAACCAGCCTAAGTACCAGAAGATTGTTGATGCTTTAAACAAGTAATCATCTCTTCGACTTAAGCACAGCAAGATATCAGCACTTAGTGCTGGTATCTTGTAAACTAAAAAAAGCCAGATCTTAGCTATTAGGGTCTGGCTTTTAAGTTTTAGCAATACTCAACTCAGATTTCATAGCCAACAGCTTTGCGCCAGAGATTAAGCGCTGGTATTAACAGCAGCTATATCATTGGTGTTGGCATCTGTAATTATCATTACTTTCAATCAAAGATAAGTGTTTATGCGCCGCTATAGCATGGCTAAACATAGGTTTTGATTGACACTCTAGTGCAGTGCATCAAGGGAGCTGTTCTAGGGATGCTGTTTTTTCCCGAATAAGGCAGGATCGTCATGCACTTCACTATTAAGCCAGTTTCATTCACCTGTAATCTTGAATGCGACTACTGTTTCTATCTGCCAAAAGGTGAAGAGCAGGGCATGCTGCACAAGGGCATCATGTCAGATGAGGTCTTAGAGGCTTTCATCCCTCGTTACATTCAAGAGTGCCCATCCGATCACGTCCTCTTTACTTGGCAAGGCGGTGAGCCATTACTTGCTGGCCGTAAGTTTTTTGAAAAGGCTTTTGCTCTGCAAAGCCAATATGCCAATGGCAAGGTGATTGAAAACGCCATTCAGACCAACGCTACCTTGATTGATGACAAGTGGTGTGAGCTCTTCTTAAAGCACAAGATTCTGCTTGGTGTCTCTATTGATGGTCCAGCTGAGTTGCACGATAAGTATCGCCACTCTAAGAACGGCGGTGGCTCTCATAGCGAGGTCATGCAGGGCATTGAGCTTCTCAAAAAGCATGGCGTTGAGTTCAATACACTTACCTGTATCAACGAAAGCAACTATCGCCATCCTTTAGAGGTGTATAAGTTCTTAAAGGATATTGGCTCAACCTTCATGCAGTTCTCTGAGGTTATTGAGACCAATCCTGAGAATACCGACTTTGACAATATCCCTCAGAGTTTTGAGCCTAAGCCATTTTCACTGCCAGCTAAGGGCTATGGCGAGTTTATGAGCGCTATATTCCTTGAGTGGGTACATAACGATATCGATAAGATCAACATTCGACAGTTTGAGTCCTTAATCTCAAACGTCTTAGGTTTAGGTCACCTCTCCTGCGTCTTTGAAAATCGTTGTCCAGATAACTTCGTACTTGAGGCTAATGGCGATATCTACGAGTGCGATCAGGCAGTTTATCCAAAGTATCGTTTAGCTAATATCTTAGATATTGAGAAGGCTGATGCCATGCCTGCTATTCGTTGTCAGGTCGATGGTGCCGATCCTACTGCAGCAACTGCAACTTGCTCACTTAAGGATCTCAAAGCTAGCCGCTTAAGTGCCCATAAGCTAAAGTTAAGCGCTGATTGTAAGGAGTGTAAGTACTTAAGCTACTGCAATGGTGGCTGCATCAAACACCGCATAGTAAATGTCGCTGGTGTTTCAAAGACTTACTTCTGTGAGGGCTATAAGCAGCTCTTTGAAACCATGCTGCCATACTTAAATGCCATGGTATACCTTGAAAATCAGAAGATTCCATATCGCGCTATCAAGCAAATCGCTCCACAAATAGCTGCAGGCATCAAGAAATAAGCGGTTTAGTGAATAAATAGGGATTTTCGTTGGGTTTTTGAGAAAATTTTCTCAATTGAGCGTATGATATACGAATCCTGCCTAGCAGGATAACCTTAGTTTTAAGGCCGTAGTGGTATGCGGCCTTTTTTAAAGCGTCTAAGCGATAATCCTCGCCACACATGCTCACCATTTGCCTTAGAGAAAAACTCTAAGCGCCCATCTATTGGTATGCACTCAATATACAGATGCAAGACATGCAATCAGTCAATAAGCATGCTCTGGCCTCTGTACCAATCA
>Avalanche_p1__coassemble_2738_pt1 | contig 6977 bp, 5 predicted proteins | sample Avalanche_p1__metabat2_low_PE_032 | metagenome-assembled genome bin Avalanche_p1 | reverse complement strand
GCATACGCATAAGGTGTATACACTGCTTTGGTTTAGGCATGTCCATAGCCATAGAGTGAAAGTCTATGGTCTAAAGAGCTTCATGGTGATCTTGATATTATCTAGAGTGATCCTGCCTTAGAGAAGTTTCTGCATTTTGCTGATAATAGTTGAATCAGCTGTAAAATCTTTGTGCTGAATATTGGGGCATTTTCAGTATGTTGAGGACTTATAAAGGTTTGTTGAGGATGTTAAAAGTGAAGTTGTAATTTTTTAGCGCCATGACAATGAGATCTGCTTATCATTTGGCATGTTTGTGTTAAAATTTGCGTCGTTCCGTTCGTCAGGTCATCTGAAGCCCAGTCAGCGCAGCAGATGTATCACAGTCGAACATCTCCCTGTCATTAACTTAGGGTTTTTCGCCGAACCCATTCTCATCCATTATTCACCCTTGATGCATTAGCTTGTATAAAGCGCCATTAATTGGTGAATGTAGCGGTATTTCTCAAAAAAATGGCTACTCTTTGAGTAGCGATAACTGTTAAACGATACCTTTTTGCATGGCATAGTTGTTTACTTCATGCAATGGTGAATGGTTTGGGCAAAGAGTCCTAAAGATGTTTTAGTGACCTTTATTAAAGACAATCGCACGATTGTCTTGCACTTGTTGGTTATTGTGATGCTTTTGCATCGCAGTTTGGCGCGACTGAGGATGTGGCGAAGTTTACTAGCTGCATTTGAAAGTTGCCTGACGCTTTATCAGGAGAAGTCCTCGTTGCAGTGTTGTGTACATGGCGCTGTAGCGGACAGTAATCACGCATATGATGATCAATAATTCCAAGTCTATCGCCCAATACGATCCAGAACTTTTTGCTGCAATGGATGCAGAAGATCGTCGTCAGGAAGATCATATTGAGCTTATCGCTTCTGAGAACTACGCTAGCCGTTGCGTAATGGAAGCTCAGGGTTCTCAAATGACCAACAAGTATGCTGAGGGTTACCCTGGCAAGCGTTACTATGGTGGTTGTGAGTACGTAGACGTTATTGAGAGCTTAGCAATCGAGCGTGCTTGCAAGCTGTTCAAGTGCGAATACGCAAACGTACAGCCACACGCTGGTTCCCAGGCTAACTGTGCAGCCTACATGGCTCTGTGCAATCCAGGTGACACTATCTTAGGTTTATCCTTAGCCTCCGGCGGTCACTTAACCCACGGTGCATCTGTAAGCTTCTCTGGTAAGGTTTACAACTCTGTTCAATACGAAGTAAACGAGGCAGGTGAGCTTGACTACGAGAACATCCGTAAGATGGCTCTTGAGTGCAAGCCAAAGGTTGTAGTAGCTGGCTTCTCTGCTTACTCAGGCATCGTTGATTGGAAGAAGATGCGTGAGATCGCTGACGAGGTTGGCGCATATCTGCTCGTTGATATGGCTCACGTAGCTGGCTTAGTAGCTGCTGGCATATACCCATCTCCAATCGACCACGCCCACGTAGTTACCACCACCACCCACAAGACCTTAGGTGGCCCACGTTCTGGTCTTATCTTATCTAACTGCCACGACGAGAACATCTACAAGCGTCTGAACTCTGCCATCTTCCCAGGTTCACAGGGCGGTCCTTTAATGCACGTTATCGCTGCTAAGGCTGTTTTATTCAAGGAGGCTATGGAGCCTTGGTTCGTTGAGTACCAAAAGCAGGTAGTAGCTAACGCTAAGGCAATGTGCGAAGTTGTTATGCAGCGTGGTTACAAGGTTGTATCCGGCGGCACTCAGAACCACTTATTCTTATTAGACTTCATCGGTCTTGAGATGACTGGTAAGGATGCTGAGGCAGCTTTAGGCGCAGCTAACATCACCGTAAACAAGAACTCAGTTCCTGGCGATCCACGTAGCCCATTTGTTACTTCTGGTCTGCGTATCGGTACTCCAGCTTGCACCCGTCGTGGTTTCAAGGAGGCTGAGGTTCGCGAGTTAGCTAACATCATGTGTGATGTTTTAGATAACTACAAGGATGAGAGCGTAATTGAGGCTGCTCGTGCTAAGGTTCAGGCCTTATGCGCTAAGTTCCCTGTATACGCCGACTAATTTAAATTACGATCTTTGTAAGTAACAACTGCCATTAGCCATGTTTTATGGCTTTTGATAAGTTACAGATGCACCAAGGGTGCAAGTTTATGTAACCTTTTTTGTAGTTGTTTAACACTATTGGCATTTGTGTAGCCCACTTTATTGTAGGTTGTGTAAAATCACACACAATAAGATTTAATGCTGCAAATGCAAGATCGCTAAACCTAAAGAAGCTTTAGGTTCAATTTGAGCTGCATCTGAAGGCAACATGCTTAAAGATGTGGCTCTTTGTTTTTTATGGGTACTAAAAATACCTGGGTGTGTGGCAAATCGGCTTTGGAGTTTCGCTATGGGTAAGCAAAAGCATAGTGATGAGTATTACTTAGAAATGGCTTTAGCTGAAGCGCAAAAGGGGCGCTTCACTACCTCGCCAAATCCTGCTGTAGGCTGTGTCATTGTTCGTGATAGTAAGATCCTAGGTATGGGTTATCACCACTGTGCAGGTCAGCCACATGCTGAGATTATGGCACTCAGAGCAGCCGACTATCAGGTCAATAACGCTACTGCATATGTGACTTTAGAGCCATGCTCTCATTATGGCCGCACTCCACCTTGTGCTAAGGCACTAATTGATGCTGGTATCTCACGTGTGGTGATTGGCTCAACTGATCCAAATCCTAAGGTATCAGGTCGTGGCATTAAGATGCTTGAAGAGTCTGGTATTGAGGTTAAGATTGCATCAGGCAAGATCGCTAAAAAGTGCGTTAAGCTCAATCGCGCCTTCTTTAAGTCCATTAAGAGTGGTAGACCATTTACTATCTTAAAGTACGGCATGTCTTTAGATGGCAAGGTTGCTTTATCCACTGGTGAGTCTAAGTGGATTACCAATAATGCCTGTCGTTCGGATGTACAGCGTTTAAGATTATGGTCAGATGCCCTCATTACCTCGCACAAGACCATTACCTCAGATAATCCAAAGCTCAATGTGCGTCTTGAGGATGTACCAATTAAGCTCTTAACTGGTTTGGATACTACTTTAATTACCCAGCCAATCAAGGTAATTATCGATAGCCATGCCCAGCTTTTGCCAAATTACTCTTTAAAAGATTTAGACAAATACGCCATCTTTACCTCTGGTGAGAACTACATAGTTGTAGGCACTAACGAGTCCTTTGCCGATCCAAATGCAGCTCCAAAATGCACAAGCAAAGTAAAGAAAGCTGCACAGACCTCAGCTGAAGCTGACGCTACAACAGATTGTATGTGTTGCGCCGCAGGAGATGGTACTGAGTCAAAGGCAAGTGCCGCCACTAAGTCACGAAAAGCCAAGGGAGCTTCATCATCTAAGAGCGCTGATGCCAAAGCCACAGCATCAAAAACAACTGCAGATAAGAGTACTGCCACAAAGGCAGCTTCCGCCAAGAGCAGCGGTACAAAGGCCACTTCCGCTAAGAGCAGTGGTACAAAGTCACCTGCTACTAAGGGAACTGCAGCAAAGTCATCTGCTACTAAGAGCACTGCAGCAAAGGCTACTGCAGATAAAGCTAGCAAGTCTCGAAAAGCAGCCACTACAAAGAAGGCTGATCGTAAGCGCGTGGAGGTGAGTGCTTCAATCGAGCCAAAGGCAAAGACCACAAAATCTGCCTTAGCGGCGAAAAATAAGGTTGCTCCCAAGGAGATGGGCGTCAGCTGGCATATCAATCAAGATAAGGTCATTGCTCGAGGCGCTAACTTTGTTGTAGAGCAATGGTCAGAGCGTGTCAAGATTCTCGTAGTACCTTTTGCATTGGGTACTGATGGTAAAGAGCATGCTTCGCTTAACGCTGTCATGGACTTCTTAGGCTCTAAGGATATTCGTGTGGCAATGGTTGAGGCTGGTTCTAATTTAGGCTCTTCATTCCTAGAGCAAGATTTAGTCGATGAGTGCTATTGCTATATCGCCCCAATGCTCTTAGGCCAAAATGCTAAGAGTGCCTTTGCGATCGCAGAGCCAAAGCGTCTTGCTAATGCGATGAAGTTTGATAAGTGTAAGGTGCGTACTTTTGGTGACAACATTGGCCTAGTACTCACTAAAAAGCGCAGCTCCAAAAAGAAAGCCTAACTTTTCCAAAAAGAAAGCCTAACTTTGAATAGTGAGGTTCACGAGACTAAGTAGTGATGTGGTTGCACCTCGTGTAACTGAGCTTAATTGTTTGTATGTTTTTATCGCGCGGTTGAAGGCTTATGAGTCTTTGGCAGCGCGATTTTTGTATGGTCTTAACAAGACATTCATGGCTTACCCCTTAGCTTGTTGTGTTGTGGTAAGCTAAGCAAACTTTAGAGCAATTAACAGCAAATGAATGTGCTTTAGCTTAATTTTTGCTCTTATGTGCTGCAGAACTTAGCAAGGGTTTGATCATGTTTACAGGAATTGTAGAGAGCAAAGGCGTTATTCAGACTATCGAGCAAAACGGTAAAGGTGCGCATATTGTGGTACGCACTAAGCCTGAGTTTTTAAAAGACAGAGTACGCTTAGGTGATTCCATTGCTACTAATGGCGTATGCTTAACTGCAACTGCTCTGCATGAGGATGCCTATGAGGCCGACTTATCCTTTGAAAGCGTGGACTTAACCTGCTTTAAGTATTACACCGTAGGTACTGAGGTGAATTTAGAGCTTGCATGTACTCCACATACTCGTCTTGGTGGTCACATCATGCAAGGTCACGTTGATGGTGTAGGTACTGTGCTGCAAAACTATCGCGTGGATGAGGCCCTGACTATTTGGATTCAGGCACCTGAGCACCTTAAGCGTTATATTGCTATGAAGGGATCAATTGCGGTTGATGGTGTATCCCTTACCGTAAATGAAGTACGTGATACTGATTTTCGCTTAACCTTAATTCCGCATACCGTAAGCGAAATCGCGACTAGCTTTAGACCAGGATCAAAGGTCAATCTTGAGGTTGATGTGCTTGCTCGTTACTTAGAACGACTCATGAGTGCTAATGCTCAAGATGAAAAAGCAGATGGTCAGAAAAAAGAGGGTTTAACTTTAGAAACCCTGCAGCAAAACGGCTTTTTCTAACAGTTAGTCAAAGCGTGCCTTTTCTAACAGTAAGTAACAGCGTACTTTGCATAAGCGCAACTGCTTGCGTTTATCGCTGTGTATATCACGATGTGTTTTGTGCCGTCTTTTGACATTGGTCAGATAGGCTCTTTAGAAATCGTGCTATACTTTTAAAGTTAAAAATGGCGGATGTGTGCGCTTTGATCCGTCGTTTTAGATGACTAAAGATGCCATGATGTGCTCTTTAGCCATAATTAAGAGCGCCAGATTTCTAGCAGCATTGCTGCACAACATGTTTTGAAAAACTCTAGGAATTTGATATTTAACAGGTTTGTTTAGGTTTTTTCTGTTATCTTCTAGAGTCTACCGGAGTCCGTTTAATGGCCGTTAAGTTCATTGAAGGCGTTAAGCCTTGCTCTGATGCTAAAGTAGGCATCGTAGTTTCACGTTTCAACAGCTTCATCTGTGAGCCTTTACTTGCAGGTGCTATTGATACTCTGCACCGCGACGGTCTTATCGAGGATGACAACATCACTGTAGTACGTGTACCAGGTGCTGTTGAGATTCCTTTAGCTCTCGAGGCTATGGCTAAGAGCGGTAAGTATGACGCTCTCATCGCATTAGGATGCGTAATCCGTGGCTCAACTTACCACTTTGAAATCGTTGCCAATGAGTGTGCTAAGGGCATTACTCAGGTTACCCTGTCTAATCAGACCATCGTATCTAACGGTGTTCTGACCACCAACACCATTGATGAGGCTGTTCAGCGTGCTGGTTCTAAGGCTGGTAACAAGGGCTCTGAGGCCGCTGCTGCAGCTTTAGAAATGATCAACGTAATGCGTCAGCTCAAGAACTAATTTATTAGTCTCAAGCTCGTATTACTCTTGCGCTTTGCAAGCTAAGAGATGGCGGTGTTTTCCTTGAAAAATACTCCATCTTTAGTGCCGTCATGCTCATGAATGTTATGAGCGTTGCGATTGTCTATTTAGGCACACTATCATGTGCTTAAGTTTGCTTTGCTCTAAAGCTTGTGCAGGACGATGAGTCTGAGCACATCGTCACAAAGAAGTAATTCTGCGATCTAATGCAGGTTGGTCGCCTCATATGATTTACAGCCGCTGAGGCTGCAAGATGAGGATTAGATATCCTGCTAACGAAATAATCTTATTAGAGGTTTATATGGATCAAACAGAGGGTTCAGCTACCCCGGCCATGCGTCACAAGGCACGTCATTTTGCCTTGCAGGCTATTTATCAGTGGCAATTGACTGGCATGCCTGGTCACACCATTGAAGAGCAGTTCCTCGAAGATCAGCCAGTTCAGGGTGCTGATCTTGAATATATGCACGATCTGATTCAGGGTGTTATCGCTAATTGCGATTTCCTCGATAGTGTATTTGAGCCTTACCTGTCTCGACCACTCAAGGAGTTAGATCAGGTAGACAAGGCCATTTTACGCCTTGGTACTTTCGAGCTTAACTACCGTCAGGATGTGCCATTCAAGGTTGTCATCAATGAGTCCATCATGCTGGCAAAGTCATTTGCAGAGCAGGACAGTCATAAGTTTGTAAACGGCGTACTCGACAAAGTGGTTAAGGCCATTCGTCAGTCACCAAACAAGCCAAACGGCCAAAACTAATAACTATCGATAAGGCAACATAAGCTTATGCATGCTTATGTATGCCTTGTTAAGACAGTTAAGTTCAGACCTGCTTGCAGGTCTGAATTAATAGCCCATCTTAATATTTAAAAACGTTAAGCTTTGCTTAGCCGTGCACACTAGAGTAAGCATCCCATCAACTTATCCATCCTCTCATCAAGCCTCGAGCTTCAAGCTACGCATCTCCCCATCAAGCATCAAGCCTAAAGCTGAGCATCTCCCCATCAA
>Avalanche_p1__coassemble_2667_pt1 | contig 7163 bp, 3 predicted proteins | sample Avalanche_p1__metabat2_low_PE_032 | metagenome-assembled genome bin Avalanche_p1 | reverse complement strand
TCGGCCTTGCTCAGCTGTGATACAGCCTCAAAGTAGTAGCAAACCTGGGCAAGCAGGCGGCTTACATTAATGGAGTTGGCACTGTTAAGGCCTACAGACTGCTTAAACTGAAGATCATCAAAGGCAGTCTTAACCATGTCCTGGCAGTTATCAAAAGGAGCGTTCACCTCAACAGCCTTAATGTTATCGCCTAAAGTAGCGATGAGGCTTTCTTGCAGAGGAGAGACCATGCCCTTTGGATAGAGCACTACCACGTTGATCTTATCTTGATGATAGAAAGCATCAGCAACTGCAGCACCGGTATCGCCGGAGGTAGCAGTTAAGATGGTGCACTTATCTGAACCAATGATAGATGAGAGGACACGGGCCATAAAACGAGCACCAAAGTCCTTGAATGCTAAGGTTGGGCCGTGGAATAACTCTAAGCAGTAAGTGTTGTCATCAGCCTTAACTAATGGGGCCTTGAAGTTAAAAGCATCTGCAATGATGTTCTCTAAAGTAGGAATCTCATCACTACCAATTAAGTGACGTAATACCTTTTGAGAACGGGTTACTAAATCTAAGGAAAGTAACTCATCAATCTCACTATCAGAAAAAGACTCAATCTTCTCAACAAAGAATAAGCCTTGCTCTTTACCGATACCCTGCTTTACTGCCTGAGCAAATGAAACGCGCTCAGAGCTGTCTTTTAAATTAACTAATTCCACGAATCTTTCCTTGCGCTCACGCGCTCATTAATAATCCTTGAGCTTCGGAGCTCATATTCTAATGACAATGACGATAAGGCACTTAGATTTTGACTCAACAATGCCGTAAAGAAGCAATGCACTAGCTACTTTAGCACTAGTGGCACAGCGGCCATACATGATAGAGATATGTAGTTTTTTACTAAAGTTATCTTTGTTAGGCCCTTACTTTAGTCATTGTCGTGAAAAATTTGTTTGTGTTGCTTAACGCTCAATGGTCTCTACATAGGCACCCACAGGATCAACCTTGCAAATATGACAGAAGCCGTCTTCATTAGCGATGAATTGGCGCTGCAGGTACTCTTGCATCTGTTTGGCCTTTTGCTCATCAGTAAATACTGAGAAGATGGTTGAACCTGAGCCTGAGATACCAGTAGCTAATGAGCCTAATGCGCTACCAAAGACACGAGCCTCAGCAAAGCCTGGAATGAGAGAAGCACGATATGGCTCAGCAATAACGTCCTTAAGGCAGGCTACGGCTAAAGCCTCATTTCTCATGTGTGCTGCGTGCATGAAAGCACCGATGCGACGACCAAAGGTAATTACATCCTGACGCAGATATTGGGCAGGAAGAATAGAGCGAGCCTCAGCTGTTGAGACCTTAAGACCTGGATAGCACAGTACCCAATACCAGTTCTCGAAGTATGGAACGCTCTCAGAAACGTCATCACCCTCACCGGTAATAAACTGCATTCCACCACAATAGCATGGAGCTACATTGTCATAGTGAATAGAGCCTGAGATCTTACCCTCTAAGATACCCATGAGCTCTAAGCTACCTCTGGTACCAAAGAAATTGTCATGTGCAGCGTCTAAGGCCATTACTGCAGCAACAACTGATGCAGCTGAGGAACCAAGACCTGAGCAAACTGGTAAATTCTTTTCTAAGGTTAACTCTAAACGCTTAATCTTCAGACCCTTTGCATTGAGGCGGTCAGCGTAGAGCTGATAAGCGTCATATACGATATTCTGTCTTGGATCTTCAGGCAGCTTGGATACAAAACGACCTTCGGTCTTGAGCAATAAGCCATCACCAGCATTGCCGCGCTCATTATCATCAAGCTCACGTGCGGTAACAAAGTCACCTAAACTCTCGCCTGAGATTGGGCGTACTGCAATACCTAGCAGATCAAAACCTACAGACAGATTTGCTGATGATGCTGGTGCATATGCACGATAAATCTTTGCCATGACGTATTCCTAAGCTTCAAGCCTCTCAAATGGAGTTTTAAGGCGAGTTAACCTCGCCCTACCTTAGATCCTAAACTTACTTCTAGAGCTACTTACAAGCACTGCTAGATAAAGCTAGCAGCGCTTGAGCATTTGTAATCTCAGTAGCCGTAGAGTTTGATGTGATGATGCCTTTAATTAGGCCTCACGAGTCCAGTTTTGCAGACGCAGAATGTCTGAAAGCACACCGGCTGCAGTAACCTCAGTACCAGCACCATAACCACGAATTACCAGAGGGATTGGCTGATAGTAAGCTGAGGTGAAGGACAGAGCGTTTTCGCCACCGACTACCTTGAATAATGGGTCTTCAGGGCCAACTGCCTTAATACCGCAGCTGCACTTGCCACCATCTTTAATGGTTGCCACAAAGCGCAGTACCTTACCCTCATCGTGAGCAGCCTTCGCACGCTTAGCAAACTCTTCGTCAGCACCCTTGAGGTTTTCTAATACCTCTTGAGCATTGTTGCCTGCAAGGTACTTCTTATCCACTGGATACTCAACCTCGATATCATCAAGCTCAAGCTTGTAGCCGCACTCACGAGCTAAGATTAACAGCTTTCTAGCTACATCAGTACCCTCAAGATCATCACGAGGATTTGGCTCGCTAAAACCACGCTCATAAGCATCACGGGTAGCCTCGGATAAGCTCTTGCCCTCATCTACTAAACCGAAGATGTAAGAAAGAGTGCCGGACATAATGCCGTTGAATTCAATTAAGCGGTCACCAGCGGCAAGCAGGTTTTGCAGGGTGTTAATAACTGGCAGACCAGCACCCACTGTTGCCTCGTAGTAGAACTTTCTGCGGCAAGCGGCAGCAATTTGACGAATGCCCTTGTAGAACTCGTAGGTTGAGGTGTTGGCTTTCTTGTTTGGAGTTACAACGTGGTAACCAGCCTTCATCAGCTCAATGTATGAATGAGCAATTTCATCTGATGAGGTACAGTCAACAAATACTGGGTTTACGAGGTGAGAATCATCAACTAAACGCTTAGCCTCTTCAATAGAGAAAGCTGGGTTTTGGCAATTCTCAAGTAACTCAGGAATCTGCTCAAGCTTTAAGCCCATTGGGTCTTTTACAAAGGTATGGCTATTAGCTACGCAAACTACGCGAATCTCAATACCTGCACGCTTTTTAAGCTCATCACGCTGCTTTTGGATTTGGTGTAACAGAGCACCACCAACGCCGCCAACACCAACCATAATGAGGTCGATGATCTGACGACCGCTAAAGAATGCGGTGTGGCAGCTAAAGACAGCCTCAGATACCTTAGAGCTATCGATAACAGCAGAAATAGAACGCTCAGAACTTCCTTGAGCAATGGCATTAACGTTGATATTGGCCTGAGCTAAAGCGCGGAAGAACTTAGAGGATACGCCCTTAGAAGTTCTCATACCCTCGCCCACTACAGAGATAATGGCTCGCTTGTCCTGAATCTCAATTGGATCTAAGAGGTGAGCATTAAGCTCGAGAGCAAACTCTTCTTCAATAGCTGTACGTGCTGCAAAAGCGTCTTCAGAGTGCACACAGAAAGTAATGGAGTACTCAGAGGATGATTGGGTAATGAGCACGATAGAAACATTGGCACGGGAGATACAGGTAAACAAACGACCTGCCATACCTACCATACCTTTCATGCCTGGGCCAGATACGTTGACCATGGAGATATTCTTTAGGTCAGAAATACCCTTAGTTGGCATGGAGTGATCGGTCTCTTCAGAGATTAAAGTACCCTCACCTTGAGGATTTAAGGTGCTCTTAATGAGACATGGAATACGGTACTGAGCAATCGGACTAATAGTACGTGGATGCAGAACCTTGGCACCGAAGTAAGATAACTCCATTGCCTCTTTGTAGGACATACGACGTAGTAATACGGCATCAGGTACAGCGCGAGGATCACAGCTGTAAACGCCATCTACGTCAGTCCAGATTTCACAGCACTGAGCGCCAGAAACTGCTGCTAAGCAAGCAGCGGAGTAGTCAGATCCGTTACGGCCTAATAAGACTAACTCACCGCGTCGATTAGCACCGCAGAAGCCAGACATGAGCACAATTGCATCAGGATTTATAGCAATACGCTTGTAGCGATCGATAGATGCTTCGATATCTACAGATGACTCTAAGTACTTGCCATCGCAAACTAAGATATCGACTGGATCGATAATTTGAACCTGCTTTTGACGTGCACGTAAGAGCTCTGCCATCATGCGAATGGATAAGGCCTCACCACGGCAGTGAATGAAAGCTGCAACGCTATCAGGGCAAGAGCCAAGCAGCGCAATACCACTTACGCGACGCTTTAACTCAGAGACGGTCTCATCATAAAAAGCGAGCACGGCCTCGCCGTCAAAAGTCTTGTACTGAGCAGTAAGGTCTGTAATTAAAGGGCGAATGATTTGGTCTAAGGCGTCGAATTCGTTTTTACAATCACTTCCGGCCAACGCACTCTTAACCATGGAGACTAAGATGTTAGTCACGCCAGCAGGGGCAGATAACACCAGCGCAGTCTGAATTTGCATGGATGTGTTCATCGCAATATCTGAAACAGAGACAAAGCGTTGCGCATTAGCGACAGAGGTTCCACCAAATTTTAAGACTCGCATTTGAGTTCTCCTATACCAAATCAGAGCTAATAGACCTACTTTTAGCAAATAGTAGTAATCTACGCCCTGCCTTATTCCTTAGACACCTGCAACTGCAGGTAAATCGCCAAACCTTAATTACCTTGTTTAGCCTCTTAATGCACTGTTTACATACCAATCATTTAGTGCACCAAGAGCCTTCTTAGCTAAATAAAAGTAAGACTTTATTAAAAACAAAAGCCGCACCCTCTTTAAAATCAATCAAGAGCAATGACGGCTTGCTTATATGATGACCTACTTTTAATTTTTAAGCTTTGCTATGCGCCCCAATTCGGGGCTACACAAGGTATAGGTATTGTCAGTGTTTTGCACAAAATTTGTCAAGCTAAAGCCCCTTGCACAGCCTAGCGCCCGTAAGTTGGGCACTCATGCATCAAGATCAGGCGTTTCATAAAATCCCATCAAACCGCACCAAAACCAATAAAGCACGTCATTAGCACCAACAACTCGCACCAAACAAGTGCAATTCACGCATCACCAGCATTTACATCAAAAGCACGCATCAGGCATTCGCAAGAATAGCCAAATCAAACTCAAAGCCAAAGCCAAAGCCAAATAACCCCACGAATACGAAAAACATCATGCCCCATCAATATTGGCAAGATGCGTCCGCGATGGCAAAGCGATGCCCATCAAAAGCGACTAAACACCCACCAAATCCAAGTAAAAAAGAGCACAAATACCTCATAGGCTAGGCAAATGGCGATTGTATGCGGTTTGGTATATTACTTGCGTTATAATCGGCTAAGTTACACTTAACTAACAGCAATCTTTTGCCAACACATCTTAAGAATAATTAACTATGAGCTGCACAACGTAGCATCACTTGAGATAGGCACTAAAACTAGCTGTTAAAGGAGGTTTTCATGCATATCGGCAATCCCGGTAATTCTGCACAGCTGCTTCAGTCTCTACAGGGTCAAAGCGCTCAGACTATTACTCATGAGAACTCCAATGCCTTTAATAAGGCTCTGCAAATGCAGCAAGCTGTAACCAAACCAACTCCAGCACCCAATGGCTCAACTCAGCTTCCTGGTGCTGACGGGCAAGTGCCTGGCAATGGCACTCAGGGCGATAGTCTCTCCAAGCCATCCTCTGGTAGCAGCACTACACCTGGCCAAACAACTGGCCAGAACACTTTGCAAGGTGCGGCCTCTGCAAAGGGACCTGGCTCTGCTCCGTCTATGTTTAACGCCCAAGGTAACTTAGCCCCTGGCACTAATCTGCAGGACTTTAAGCTTCTCAATCAGCAAAACGTACTGATGCAGCAAGTAATGAACATGTCTAAAACGATTAGCACCACCCAAGCAGCTGCACTGCAACCATCTGTCATGATTTCAATTGGCATGCTCTCTCGCTTGTATCAACTTCTAGAAATGAACAAACGCAAGCAAGCATCTCTAGCTGCTAATGCCGGCCCATCTAATGCCGCAGCTCATGTAGCCGATGAGGCTGCAATGATGCAGCAAAATCAGGTTTTAAGCCTTGTATTTATTGAGCGTCTGTTCAAAATGTTCGATCCAGAAAAACATCTGGCGCTCTCCCGCTTCTTTAAGAAAGGCCCATTAGGCGAGAACGAACACGACGAAAACACCGACGACGAGTACGGCAATACCTACTCTGACACCGACGCAGAGACCGACTACATCAAGCGACCACGTCGCGATCGCCCAGGCATGGCTTTCCACCACTCCATGCTGACATAAACCAATAAAAACTGTGTAAGCTCCACACTACAAGCCAAGCATTTGCTTGGCTTTTGTATTTTTTTAGACTACCTGTACAATCTGCGCATCAAAATACCTTTCAGAACAAAACATAATTTTGGTCTTTGCCTGTCTCTTCTCATGTGTCAATTAATCACTACCAACCACATAAACCGCTATTATATGCGCTTTGATCAATAGGCACATTTCATGCTCAACCAGGCTCTAGCAGCCCATGAGATTGTGTCATTAGAGCTCATGGCTATTTAGAAGAGAAAACGCTATGGCCCTATACGTCAACACGAATGTTAGCTCTATTAATGCTCAACGTAAGCTCGCTAATTCAACCTTAGCCCTGAACACCTCTTATCAGAGATTATCATCAGGTCTTCGTATCAACAGCTCCAAAGATGACGCTGCTGGCCTGCAGATCTCTGATCGCTTAACTGCCCAGATAAATGGCTTAAATCAGGGAAATCGTAACTCCAACGACGGTATTGCGCTCTGCCAAACCATTGAAGGTGCCTTAGACGAAACCACCGCAATGCTGCAGCGTATCCGTACCCTCGCAGTCCAGGCAGCCAACGGTACCAACACCGAGAAAGATCGTAAGGCTCTGCAAGAGGAAGTAAACTCCCTGTCTGAAGAAATCAGCCGAATCGCCCGCAAATCCACCTTTGCTGGCGCTCAAATCTTAGACGGCGGTGGCACCAATACCCTGATGCGTGAAGTAGCCGGCCAAGCTGGTGGTGCTGGTAACGCTAAAAAGTATGAGTACTTCTTCCAGGTGGGCGCAAACTCCAAGGACGAAATTACCTTAGAGTGTGGTGCATTCACC
>Avalanche_p1__coassemble_2633_pt1 | contig 7259 bp, 3 predicted proteins | sample Avalanche_p1__metabat2_low_PE_032 | metagenome-assembled genome bin Avalanche_p1 | reverse complement strand
CGCCCAATAAGCAACAAGCCCTGACAGATTGCTCTGACAGGGCTTGTTGCTTGTTATAAAACTATGCTTGCGCTCTTACTTATGGCCGTGTGGATTATTAGCCATTTCTTCTTTTTGCTTGCGCAGTTTTTCTTCATTACGACGATACATTTCCATTTCTGCATCAATCTTGGCCTTTTGCATAGCATGCTGCTTTTCAATCTTGGCAGATAAAAGACCAGCAAGACATAAATAAATGCCTGCAAATAAAGATAGCAGCATCCACATACCATTAGAGTAAGGCAGTGAATAGAATGGCTGTACTAATACGGCCAAAACTACGCATACAGAGCCGTATAGGATCTCGTTTTCGCGCAACAGGAAGTAGCAGCAGCCAAACATAAGCACGAAAGCACCGCCTATACGGCATAGGAAATCAAGGGTTGCTGAACCTGGAGTAACAGCAACAAGCATGCATACAGCACCGACAAACGCCAGATATCTGAACCACGTCACTTTCCTTCTCCTTTGCTTTTCGCAGCTGGCAATAAAACCTTAAACCTTTTGAACAGATCCAATAATAAAGAGATCCGTAAATAAAATTACAAAGCCAATAGGCATAGCTCGCAACTAACCTAATATCCACTGAGGCACTCAGCTTCAAAATCAATGCATTAACAAGTTGGCATAAAACAAACTGGTTAATGATTCTTACACTTTAAAGCAAAAGGTGTGACAGTAGTATTCCCACACATTATTATAACACGCCGCATCCATACATAATGTATGGCTGCCTTATGAATCAGGGCTGCAATTAACTGTAAACGTGTTATAAACCGCAAGAGCGCATGGGATAAAGTCTGTGTGGTCATACAACATAGACTCATTATCGTTAATCGCACCATTTAGGGCAGCCTCTTGTGCTCCATCATGATCCATTAAAAGACCTAATGAGGCGGCAAGTTCTTGCTGCATACTAATTAAAACTGGCGCTATCCTGGCCTTTTGGCACTCCTCAATGTCCTCTTGATGCACAAATACTGATACCATCGCATCAAGTGGCTCGTTAAGATTAATCTCTAATGGCTCATCAAGGCCACAATTAGCATCTACAGTAACACTTGATGGGTGACTTTCGTGCATGGCTTTGCTAAGCACGCGCTTTGAACTTCCTGCCGCCTTTGGTAACTTGAAGCAGTAGACCACGCCCTTTGGAACCTCACTTGAGACAATGGTGTGTTCGTACGGGTCAATACTCAATACATCCATCTTAAAGATGCTTAGCCCCGTAAGCTTAATTAGAGCCTCTCTTAAGGTCCATTGTTGCGTAAAAAACAAGGCTTTATCTGCGTCGCTCTCAAGCTTCAAATAATAATCAAGCTCTTTATCGCTTAGGACACGCTCAACTAATGGCTTACGTAAGCGTTTAATATTAGCTACCTCAAGATCGATCCCCTGCTCTTTGCTTCCTGTAGATAGGGCAATTAAATCTATAGAATGGCTAAGATTAAAGTGAACCTCATTGACGCTCTTACTTAAAGTTCCAATAAATGGCTTACCACTTGGTCCAAGCATGAGCGGCGGCAGAGGAGCATTTATATCTAACAGTCCTTGCTCAACTAATGCGAGTTTGAGTAAGCCGCGCCCTGATAGATAGGTTTTACGACGTAGTGGTTTAAATGAGGACGCAGAGTTTAATAAGAGCTCATCTTTTGCCACTAATCTTTGTATGCAAGGACTAGCTGGACTGACATAAGCAATCTTTAGTTGCGTTTGCTTCATCTATGCTAGATCCTCATCATTGCGTAACGATAAAAATAACTAAGGCCGCTAAGCGGCCTCAAACGTTGCCTCCCCGTAACTTTAATTAACTAAAGATAAGGGGAGACATAATGAATGTTTAGTTAATACTACTCTTGAGTATCTGCACCAGAGCGACGTATGGTGCGCTTTAAAGATGCGACCTTACGCTTCTTTAAGCTTGCAGCCTCCTCAACGACAGCTTGAGTATCATCAGCCTTGCTGCGGCTGCGGCCTTTGAGAGAGTGAACACGACGCTTTGGCTCATCGCTATCTAATGTTGCAGCGCTTGTAGCTGCTGTAGCACTTGCGGTTACTACACTAGCAGGAGCTGCAGTGCTTGCAGATGGGGCTGCTGCGCTAACTGAGGCGCTAGCAGAGGCAACAGGTCGCTTTTGAGCTGAAGCATTAGATGCTGATGCCACGGCCTTAGTCAGGCGAGCAATCGACATATCACTCTTTGGAGCCATATCGCTCTTAAGCTTAGCCTCATCATTAATAGCGTTAACATCCACATCCTCTGAGTGAGGTGGAACTACGCCTGACTTGGAACGATCGGCACGAGCTAATACTGCACGAGCGGCATTACGTGCTGCTTCAAGTGAAGAGCTAACAGCCTCAGATGGCTCAGTACGCTCTACATCAGGTACCTCAACCTTCTTGCTAGCATGAGCTGCAATAGTAGCTCTAGCCTTTGCAGCCTCACGAGCGCGATTTCTTGCAGCGCTACGAGCAGCCTCAAGTGCAATCTTAACCTCATCTGGATTAGATGCATTGCTAAGCTGCTTTTTAGCATCATCACGAGACTTAGCAAATGCACGTGCAGCCTCTAAAGCGCTCTTAACATCAGAGGTCACGGCGCGAGACTGAGGCTTTACATCGACCTTAGTCACAGCATCGCTCTTGAGGACCTGTCGTGGTGTAGCTACCTTACGCTCGGTATTTGGAATCTGACGACCAGCGGCTGATGCAGCTTTCTTAACGTTTTCTAAACGATTAATGCGGGCAGCACCTGCGGCAAATGACTTAGGAGTACGGATTGCAGTAGGCAGAGAATCAGGAACAGTTCTGATCATCTTCTGTGGAACTACTACGCCAGTACGCTCTTTAATTGCATTAGCAACTAAGGAGCTTGCAGTACGTGACTGTAATGCTGCTGCAGCCTTATTAGCCACACCATGCTTTGAAACGATACTGCCCTTATCTTTCTTCCAAGCAGCAGCCACAGCAGCGGCAGCTGAACGCTCCTGAGCAGCTTGGCGAGCTTTAGCAATGCGTGCCATAGCATTAGCACGTGCAGCCTTAACCTTTGGATCATTGCCTGGATTTATTGATGAAATTCGACGTAAAGGCTCTTCATTATCAGCAACCGGGAATGACCACTCGTCATCTTCAGGAACATCCTTACGGGTATTAGCAGCAGCTGTAGCCTTAGCGGTATTTACAGCGGCTCTGATGCTAGCTGCCAAATCAGCTGGATCCTCTTCATCCTCATGAGGAAGAACAGGAGTAACTACATTAAACTCGTTGGTTGCAGCCTCACTAGCTGCTGCTACAACTGCAGCAGCAACATCAGGGGAAGCACCCTTCTTAGCTAATTCAGCAGAACGCATAGCTGCAACCTTGGCAGCTCGCTCTCTAGCTTTGGCAAGCATATCTTGCATACGCTCGGACTTAGTGGATGTTGAAACAGGCTTGCTAATGCCACTGTGTGCAGTATCAAATTCATCGACCTCAAAGCCAGCATCATCCTCTACGCTAGCTGCAATAGCATCCACCGCCTCTTTTGCCTCTGCAACAGCTGCCTGAGAGTCAAAGCCATCTGAGCCGATGCTATCGAGAGTTGAAGCATCAAAATCACTAGCATTGAAGCCATCTGTAAAGGAGCCACTAGTATCGATACTTTCGACAGCTGCCAGCATCTCATCGGTATTAAAATCTTCACTACCAGGCAAAGCAGCGGCGGCAGCAGCCATAGCTGCAATATCCTCAGCTAAATCCATAGCATTAAGATCAGCACCAGCAGCTGCAGCTTTAGCTTTAGCAACTTCTGCCTTGATACTTGCTGCTACGCCACCTTCAGCTGGAGCATTTAAAGGCTTAAACTCTTTGTGATGCTTATAGGCATTTTGCAAGAGACCACGGCCCTCAGAGCCAGCATTAGCAAATGCCATCTTTAAAGCTTCTGCTGCGGTACGTGGGCCCTTAACACGAGTCTCACCACCCTCATTTAAGGTTGCAAAAATCTTCTTTGGCTTTGGCTTAGTAGCTGAGGATGCTCTTAAAGCAGCAAGCTTAGCCTGAGCTACCATCTGTGCAGGAGTCAGCGCAGCAGCTGTTGATGCAGCTAAAGGCGCACTCTGAGACTTAAGCTCCTTAGTCTTATCCTCAGAAACACTATCTTTAGCCATCTGAGCTGCAGTAGCTTGAGATTTATCCTCAGCCTGATCATCAGCCTGATCATCAGCCTTTTCATCAGCTGCGGCTGCGGCGGCCTTAGCTGCTGCAACCATGGCTTTAAGATCGGATACTGCCAGAGCGCTTGGCTTTTGGCTATCGGTCTTAGGCTCTTGAACATTATCAGATGCGGCGGCGGCGGCCTTAGCTGCTGCAACCATAGCCTTAAGATCGGAGGCTACCGGAGCACTAGGTTTTTGGCTAACGCTCTTAGGCTCTTGAGCATTATCAGATGCGGCCTTGCTAGCAAACTCTGCCTTAGCGGATGTATCCATGCTTGCAGGGGTATCAGTGCTTGCGGCGGCATCTGCCTTGACAACTTCTTGTTCCTTATTGGCCTGCTTAGCGGCATTGAGGTTCTTAAGCTTATTAAGAGCCTCCATGACCTTTTGCTGTCTCTCAAGGTCAGAGATCATGCCAGGGTCATTAGCTAAAGCAGGTGAAATGGTGCTGCCATCGATACCAAACTTCTCTTGAATACCACGACGCATGCGCTCTTCAAGAGACTTAGCCTCTTCTTGAGCAGAGTCGACACGAGTAGTGTTGTACTCGTAGAAACGGGAGGCCTCGTTCTCAAAGTCACCCTCGAGCAAGGAGACGTGGTTTAACGCCTCAGCAGCACGATCACTCTTTTCAAGAATGTCGTGTTCCTTATCTTGTTTTTCTAACTCTGCGCTAATTTCTTCACTTAAGACATCTTCAGAGCCTGGAGACATGCCATCTAAGTTCAGCTCAGGAAGCTCCTCACCACCTTCTTGAGCAGCGGCTAAGGTTGCCTGCTTAGCAATACTTGAAGGGGCCTGAGAAGACTTTTCCTCAGACTCGGATACACCCTTGTCTTCATCTTCAGACTGCTTTTCTCTTAAGTTGTGATTGTAAATAGAGAAACTGAAGTTTAAGGAGTCAAGGTTTAAGCCATCAGCAGCGCCATCCTGATTCTCACTTGCATCAGCTTTATTTGCAGAGCTTGACTGATAAGGCTCGCTTTCATTGCTTACCTCACTAGGCTGTGCAATCTTGGCATCGATAGCCTGACGGTCAAAGTCTGTAGCTGCACTATGAGCACCGTCTACCTTAAGCTCATCGTTTTTATCAGGCACATCTTCTGACTCTAATGAGGCTAATACCTCAGCTACAGTCTTGCGCTTGAAGTTTGGATAAACTGGAGATTGCTCTTGATCCTTAGGAGCTGCCTCGTAACGATCGTCATTGAGATCCTCGGCTTGTTGACCTAAAGCATCAGTGAGGTTGTGAGAGTCAAGCTCATCTTGGTTTTCATGCTCAATACGGCTTTGACGAGCAGTAGCTGAGTTTAAGATATCAGCAAAACCAGCTGATGAACTAGCAGTATCCTCAGTAGTTTTCTTGTTATAACTCTTTTGCAGATCAGCTACAGCTTCAGCATCGTCATTATCAATTACATCAAGTAACTGTCCTACCTTACGACCTGTAAGAGGAACCTGAGCAAGCTCATTACCTACATTCTCTTGGGCGCTTTGAGGCTGTGCTGCTTGACCTTGAGCATTAGCCGCATCAATCTTAGCCATTAAGCCAGACCATGGTGATGAGGCATTATCTTTATTGTTTGTATCTGATGCGGACTGTTTTTGCTCCTGCTCTTGTGCAACAGACATAGCAAGAGAGCTCAGACGACTCATACGGTCAGCTAAGGCCTCTTTAGAAGGAGTATTATCATCAGATGCTTTAGCTTGAGTTTCCTTACGTGCAGTTGCGGCTAAGAAATCGTTGCTAAAGTCAGGACCATCATCGGCACTTAAACCCTGCAGCGCAGCGCTACCAAAGCTGTTAGCTGCACTAGTGCTATCTCCGTTAGCATTAGTGCGTGGCTCTGGATAGCTATTATTTTCTTTTAATGGTTTGAATGCGCTGTCTGCACCATCAAGGCTCAGAGGAACATCATCAGCGCTTAAATGTCTTGAGCTAGCTCTCTTATTGCCTTTCTTGCCTGAGGCTTTTTGATTGCGTGCTCCCTTGCCTGCGAGATCTAAATCGTCCTGCTCCTCATCTAAGAACGAGTCCTCTACAGGGAGTACTGGTGCATCATCATCTTCTGCGCTTCTCTTAAAGAGCTTTAAGAGCAAGGCGCGCATTAAGAATAGAAAAGCGACAAAGGCCACACCACCTACGATACCGTAGATATGACCAGAATCAGGATCAGGGAATTGCTCAGGAGTAATGCCTTGCGAGAGCAAGAACTCAATTATCTTCCTCGGAAATGCAATAGCTAATGCTAGCGGTACATCACCTGCGAGCATAGCAAAGATACCGAACCTAAAAGTACGGGGAATTAGGCAGAAAATAAGGCCTAAAGCGAATATGGTTGCGCCCATATACGAAAACAGGGCATCTACCGAGGAAACTAGATCAATCATGGAGCACTTAAAGAATAGATAAACAGGCTGTTAACTAGGTCGTCTTATTTAAGAATGTGCCCATCCAAGGACTGATAATTGAGCGGATTAGCACTCAAAGCTTAAGTGGATAGTTCCTTATACACGTACATAACACCTTTGTTATGAACTTGTATTTGGCACTCACAGGCAAACTAAGCCGATAAAGTGCTATCTCACTAACAGCACAGCGCAAGGATGATTGAATGGCCTTAACAGGCCCTAATTCGGTGCATAAGCGCATGCACCAAAGAACATAATCTTATAACGCACATAGCTCTACTCGATTATATCAAAGTCTATCAGCGCAAACTGCAATGCACGCCTCAAAGAGCCATGTTGTCTTATTATTCTCATGTGCGACGTCTTCGCACTATTTTGTGGCGGAGACTTATTTGCCAAACTATTCTTACAAAACTAACCTCAATTTAAAGCCTCTCTAACCTTGTTTTCTTAGCATAGATAAAGGCTTTACAGCTATTTTACGCACGCAATTCGTAAGCTACTTTTGGTAAGAGACTACTCCCCAATACAGAACATGGCTAAGTACTTGATTATGTTGAACGTTACACAGAAAATACTATTTTTCATAATGTCGAAACTAAGACTCAA
>Avalanche_p1__coassemble_2565_pt1 | contig 7461 bp, 4 predicted proteins | sample Avalanche_p1__metabat2_low_PE_032 | metagenome-assembled genome bin Avalanche_p1 | reverse complement strand
ACTGCATCCTCAATGGCCTTGAGAGTGCGGTAGTCATTTTCAATGCCAAACATAGCATTGAGCATAAAGATAGCCTTTAATGCCAAGCCTGCACAAGCTACTGGAACCTTTGGATAAGGGAAGAAGAGCTTAAAGCTCATGGACTTGTCGCGATAGCAGATCTCATGGGTACGGCGCATTGGAGGAGCAGAGATATCGTAATCTTCACTTTGCTCACCACCATCTTGCTTTTCCACCACTTTAACGTAGAACGAGTCATTCTCGTAAAAGGCGGTAGCGTCCTGCTTCTTGACGTTAATCATGATCTCGCGACGAGCATCATCGTCCATACCACTACCCACGATCACGGAGCCGTAAATATTGATAATGCCGGCTTTTTCATGAGCAATCTTTTGGGTGGTGTCGCCAAGTACCTTCATATGGTCAAGGCCAATGGAGGTAATGATGGCAATATCGTTGTAGAAGATATTGACGCAATCTAAGCGACCGCCTAAACCTACCTCAAGCACTAAGAGTTCACATCCTGCGCGTAAAAATGCTCGCATGGCCGCTAAGGTGGTGATCTCAAAGTATGACAGCTCAACAATGTCATTCTCTAAAGGACGAGGCATGCTTTGAATGGCCTTGAGCGCCTCTTTAGTCTCATCGGCAAAGCTGGTTTCAGATGAACAACAAGAGCATGACTTGTGATCACTAGAAGTCGATGGGTGATCCCCTGTCTCTTGATTATCATTGCACTGAGAGTCGCAAGTACCAAAACCGCAGCTATCAGCGCCTAAGTACTCGCGCTTGTGATCCTCACTGTTAAAGGAGTCGCTGTACTTATCACTTTCGCTATCTTCTTGAGCTTCAGCCTCTTCACGGGCATCAATATAAGCCTCATCATACAGTGCTTTGACGCTATTATCGCTAAACTGAGCCTGAATAACCTCGCTTAAGCACTGCGATAAGAGCTCATCACTGATGTCAACACCAGCAATCTGTATGCGCTCATTGAATTTAAATAAATGAGGTGAGGTAAACAGACCTGTTTTGACATTAAGGTTGTTCATCGCTGCAGCAATTAAAGCTGAGGTTGAGCCCTTGCCATTAGTGCCGCCTACAGTAACAATTGAGGTCTCGCTAACGATTAAGTCCTCAAAGAGGTGCATACGCATAGCCACTTCACGAATACGATCATGGCCTAAGCTCATGCAATTTGGATCAATGGCATTAAGGTAGTCTTCCCATGCCTTGATATCCCAATTGCTACAGGTGCTATGAGCTTGCTTTAGTGCATCGAGCAATGCTTTGGCATCACGCTGAGCTACCTCACCACCGATAGTTTCATACTGAATCATACGCAACCCCTAAAAAATGACATAAATGCCGGCAAGCAAAAATAAACACCATGTGCCCAATGTTGGTAGCCATCAAGCACGTACCTAAACCTAAGCTTGTAGGCTGAGCACACCCAGCCAATTAAACAGCAAACATCTGTCCTAGTGCGTTATAGACTACGCATTTGGGACTATGCAAACGCGCTACTTTACGCGTAAGCGGTCATAACGCATTGTGTGCTGCGCGTGGTCTGCCATGCTAATGCATGGCGTCCTTAGCAATACGCCTTGTGCGCTGCGCGTTATCAGCTGTGATAACGCATTTCGCGCTGATCATGGTCAGCTGTGGTAATGCATGGCGTGCTGTTCTCTGTGCATTAGCACTGCTATCTGCGCGTTGTGGGAATTTAGCCTAAAAAAAGCAGTGTTAACTCATTGAGGATAACACTATTTAAGCCATTAGAACTTAACTATGGCCATAGCTCTATTGTGCCGTGACTTTGTTAAGTTTGGTAGGCTAAAACAAAAAGAGCCGCATAATCTGCAGCTCCTTAGTGACTGCACTGTCGCAGTCTAATGATAATTAGTTTAAGAACAAATTATCTTAGTCTTTCTTGCTTTCACGACGACGTGACTTGCTTGGCTTGTCATCAGACTTTTGTGCATCGTCTGCATCAGCCTTAGCTACAGCGTTACTCTTCTTGTCGCTCTTCTTAGCATCAACACTCTCAACGCTTAAAGCTGCAGGAGCTTCAGTAATCTGAGAGTCGGCCTTAACAAAATTAGAGCCATTTAAGGTGTAGCCCATCATCTTAGCGATGAGATCAGAGATTTGATCACGCATGTCCTTACGGGCAACAATCATATCGATAGCACCCTTTTCAAGTAAGAACTCAGCGCGTTGGAAGCCCTCTGGTAACTTCTCACGTACGGTCTGCTCAATTACTCGAGGACCAGCAAAGCCGATAAGAGCATTAGGCTCAGCGATATTTACATCGCCTAACATAGCTAAGGAAGCTGATACACCACCCATGGTTGGGTCAGACATTACAGAGATGAATGGCAGATGTGCATCGTTCATCTTAGCGATAACAGCAGAGGTCTTTGCCATTTGCATTAAGGAGAGTAAGGACTCCTGCATACGAGCACCACCGGAGGTGGAGAAGCAGATAAGAGCACGGTTCTCATTAATACACTCATGAGCTGCTTGGCAAAAACGTGCACCAACAACTGAGCCCATGGAGCCTGCCATGAAGTTGAACTCAAAGGCACAAACAATAACAGGGATACCCTTTAAAGTGCCTTTCTCAACAACAATAGCATCCTTCTCGCCAGTGGCTTTCTGAGCTGAGGTATAACGCTCCTTGTAACGCTTTAAATCCTTGAAGTGTAAAACGTCATGCGGCTCAAAGTTTGCGCCGATCTCTTCACGATTACCCTCGTCCAGGAATGCATTAATGCGAGCACGAGCCTTAAAGCGCATGTGATGACCGCACTTTGGGCACACATTGAGATTACGCTCCAGCTCTGAGCGATACAGCACTTGTTCACAGGAGTCACACTTAGTCCAAACTCCTTCAGGGATCTCGTGCTTGCTATTGCTGTTAAATAACCCCTTGGCACCTTTGGCAATTTCATCCATCCAGCCCATAAAAAGCTACCCTCTTTTCTGACCTAAGATCTGGTCTACATGCAACCTAGATAGTCTAAAAGTAATTGAGACACTTAATTAAGCTTCTACTTGTGCTTAACTGTGTCTTTTAGACAGCAAATAGTTTGCAAGGTGAATTGAGTTACCGACGTACTGTGGTAACAGAATACTTTAAGACAGCCACATAAATACCGTCTTTAAGGTGCTCTATCTTCTGATTTACATCAGGACTTACCTAATTTAGGCACTAGCACCTAACAAATTGCAAACACTGATTATATACAAAACCGAGTAAAAGCGCACCTATTGTGCAACATGCACGACAAAAGCTGATAAACAAGCCATTTTGACAAGGCCTTTCAACCAAGGACATGCAAGACGGCATCTAGCGCACAAATTCAACACATATCACTCAATATTGCGCTGTGATTGTGACAAACTAAGTGTCATTATCATCCATTTTTTACAAGTTTAGGCAAAGCTCTTATGTGGCTGTGTCAGTAACAACTCATTTTTTGTAAGGTTGAGACTATGCAAAAACTCTATTTAGCAGGCGCTGCTGCACTATTAGTCATTGGTATTAGCTCAACTGTGGCCTATAACTATCGCTATCATCTGTACGACTTATTACCATCAACTGATGAAAGTGAGCTTACTAATACTGATGGGCTCATCTACGATAAAAATGGCAAGTTGTTCACTGGCCGTGTTAAGGACTCTACCGACACAGGCTATAGCATCTACAGCTACAAGGATGGCGAATTAGATGGCCTCAATGTCGTGTTTAGCGAGGGTAAACTCAGTGAAATTGGCCATTGGGTGGATGGTAAGCAAAATGGCCTGTTTGAATCATGGAATCAAGAAGGCATCCTCATTGACCATGGCACCTTCAAAGACGGTGAGCGTGATGGCCAAACCGTGCAGTACTATCCTGATAGTGGCACTTTAAGAGTTAAAGCTCAGTACAAGGCTGGCAAACTAAATGGCATGGTAGAGCAATACTATCCATCTGGCAAATTGCAGTTTAAGCACAACTTTGTCGACAGTCAGCTGCACGGCACCGCTCTTGATTATTACGAAAACGGAGTGCTCAAAAGTAAGGTTAACTTTGAGCTTGGAGTGCAAAACGGCCCGTACCAAACTTTCTCTGAAAGTGGCAAGCCACTTGAAGAAGGCTCCATTCAAGATGGCAAGCGTCATGGCCACTATAAGACATACTTCCCTGACTCAGACAAGGTTGCTATGGAAGCAAACTTTAAGCTTGGTAACTTGGACGGACAGATGATTAGGTACCGCCCTGACGGCGCTAAGGTTGTGCAAAACTACGTCAATGGCAAGCCTGATGGATATCAAAAAAACTACAGTCCTGATGGCAGACTCATGGGCGAAGTTGAGATGAAAGATGGTCGACCAACAGGCAGATTTAAACTCTATGACCAACAGGGCAATCTTGTAGAAGAATCAGAAGGTATCAAGAACTAAGATAGAGACCTTCTTGAGAATACCGAAGACGAAATCATCGTCGATGATGCTCCGAGTGAGCGCTAGATTAGTAGCATCTAGTGAGAGCACGATTAGTATCGATGACGCATCGAGCGACAGCTCGATTAGTAACGATGATGCTTCGAGTGACAGCTCAATTAGTATTAATGAGCTTGATGAGGGTAAGTGACTTATCGCTAGATGTGCTATTAGATGCAAGCGCCCTCATTGTCGCCAATGCTGCAGCATAAATGCGAGCATTTCATTATGCCCGTTCTGATGATGGATGATCTTCAAGTTTAGAGTACGCTGATGGGCGCGGGGAGCGTTTATTTTTTTTTTGTTATTTTTTTGAGGGTGTATGAAGTAAGAAGGCAGCCGAAGCTGCCTTAAATCGTCTAAGGGAAAAGATATTAAGGGTGAGGCACATAAGTCCCTTGTGCTTATGTGCCTGTGAAGTATTACCGCTCGATGAGCTGTAAATCGGCAACTACAGGGCGATGGTCAGAGATGGAGGCCCAGTTAATCTTGTTTTCTTTTGAGGTCGGCACGTGTACAGTGCGAATATGCCATCTTTGACCGCGCGAGGTGAAGATATGGTCCAGATCAGCCATTGGGTTTAAGGCTGGCCAAGTGCGCATCTTGTAGGCCTCTTTATCCACTACCGGATCCCAGTAACGCTGCAGTTCAGCGATGTTTTCTGAGTTGTAAGTATCGTTGAAGTCGCCAGCTAAAATCTTAACTTTGGTAGTGAAGCTTTCGATATTCTTTAAAGTGATATTCGCAACAGCTAAGTCATTAAGTCTGGTGATTTGGCGACGCTGCAGTACGTGATCTTCTTTGTAGTCAAGATGAGTATTCATCATCACTACAGGGCTATCAAAACGTGGATGGTCAATTTCACAAATCAGCACAATACGTGGCTCATCTACACCCTCTTGGCCGTTAGGTAGATTAACTACCTCAAAATTCTTAATCGGGTGCTTAGATAGAATAGCCATACCATACTCGCCACCATCAAAATCCATGGTCTTGGCAAAGGCATATTCCATCTTCAATTCTTTGGCGATAAATGCAGCCTGATCTAAATTGCCAGAGCGTACTGTGTTTCTATCCACTTCATTAAGGCATATCACATCTGCCTTTAAGGACTTAACGGCCTTAACTACATCCTCAACTGAAGAGAGCATAGCTGCGCCAATATTGTATGTAGCTACACGAATACTTGGCTTTTTCGAGGTGTAGATCTTATCGGTAATGCCCATCTTGGCTGATGCAATTACAGGAGCTGCCGCCTGGCTATCACCAATATCCTGAGCAAAAGCACTAGCAGAGCACAATGATGCCGCCACGAATGTTGATACTAAAAGTTTTGAAAGCTTGCTAAGTTTCATACCACACAACCTTGAAGTCTTTTTAGCTCGACTAAGCAACACCCATGTCGCTTTAGCTTAGCTATAACCACCTTTAGGCAAATGGACTACACAAAGAAGATCGTTAAGTGCTTTTGCAGTATCGCCTTGCAATTTTAATTTGCTCTTTAGCTACCTGCTTTTGCCTAAGTAATGGCATCAGGTTAGGTCTATAGGCGCTTTATGTCCTTGGCTCTCATCACAGATTTGTATTGAGCTAACTTACATCTGTGGCAAAACTGTATACTAGGTCACAACAAGCAGTGCCGCCAAAGGCCCATGTATCTAGGGCTGAAAGCTCTTTTGCACTGAAAATGTACACGCATTGCTAATAGCTATGTACAAGGTAGAAAATTACTCACAGTAACTTAGAATTTATGAGCTGTTAATTAAGATTTCACACAGTTAGGTATCACATGTCTGAGCTAGATCTAGATAAGTTTCTAGTATCCATCGAGCACTATGATCACTCACGTCATTTTGACAAGGTGTTCTGTTTAGCTTGTGAATACCTCTCATCTTTTCGCATCTACAGTGCCTCCAGTCTCTACTACAATGGCGCTAGTTCCTGTAAGCACCCTCACAGCACCTTCATGCAAGCGAACAGCGCTTTGCAGCAAACCCAAAGCACCTGCGTACAAGCGAACAGCTCGCGGCTGCAAGCTGATAACTCATACGGGCAAGACAGTCTCTTAAGCTGCAGCAACTGTGATGCACCTCTTGAGCAAGCTAGCACGTGTCTGCAATTGTGTGAGCAGTGCTTTGTCTCTGATCAAGCTTACTTAATCATCAAACAGTCTCAAGAAATCTGCGAGCGCTTGGTTAAGCGTTGCACGGCAATGCAAGTAGCATCTGAGATCTCAGACAACGCCAAGCTAAATGCGCTCATTGATGCCGAACTTAAGCCACTCTATTGTCAAGAAAGCAGTGATAAGCGCATCCCTCGCAAGCTTCTGTGCGAAATCCTTGCTCACATCATCCATTTACTCACTGCTGGCCATTGTCTTCTGGCCACTGTAAGTCCTTTAGCAAAGTCTACAAACAGCACCGCTGAGCATTTATCAAGCTCAGTAGTGGGGCTACTGCACTATGAGACTGGCAATTACAGCAAAAACCCTGCATTGCTTTTAGTTCAAAGTGCTAGTGATTTGGATAGCTGCATCCCTCATATCAACAGCTATTGCTATATATCTAAGGTCTACGTGCGCCCCGTATGCCGCCGCCAAGGTATTGCAACCGAGCTCATCCATGCCGCTGGCGACTATTGTGCACAGCAAAACTCAAGAGAATCCCCAAATCCTAGGCAAGCAAAAACACTGCTCTTCCTCGATACCATCCGTACTTTTGCCCCTGCTATCAGTCTCTACAAATCGCTATCTTTTAAGCACTTGCCTGCCGCGCTACTACCTGACAACTTTGCCTTTGACTCGAGCAAAATGTATCTCTACACCCTACGCTAGCCCATGACATGCTATGGCATGGCAAGGCGATGCGATGCGATGCGATGCAAGGCATGATAAGGCATAGCATTGAAAGGTATGCAAAAGATCTGGCAGTAATTGCAATGCATGGGGTGTTCTAGAGCAATTAACAACAG
>Avalanche_p1__coassemble_2170_pt1 | contig 8711 bp, 2 predicted proteins | sample Avalanche_p1__metabat2_low_PE_032 | metagenome-assembled genome bin Avalanche_p1 | reverse complement strand
TTTGGCTTGTGCTCGGTTAGGTATGGCCACACAAAGTACCAAATGCTCGAGTTAATTAAAGTACCTGCATAAGAGCCAATGGTGCCAAAGTCCTCAAACATTCTTGGATAAAGAGGGCAATGCTCAAAGGCTGCACCCATCGCCTCATGTTCGGTGGTAATTGGCTTTAAGACTTTAAACTCGAGCTCATTGCTAGTCATGGCTACAGGTACGGCTTGATATCTTTCGTACATGTATTTGCTAATGGACATGAGCTCAGTATTGCTAGGACATATACCCCAATCACCCATCGGCAGATAGGCAAAGATCTGCCAAGGATAGCGTACGGGCACTTTTACGATGAAGACGCCATTAAAGGAGATGTCTTCAAGTGCATTGATGTTATTGCTTGGTCCTTCGTACGCCTCTTCAAAATCACCCACCACTTTCTTGATATTGACGCCAGACTCAACTAACTGCTCGTTTAGCGAATCTAAGCGCTTTTCTAGAATATCCTTGCCATCCATTAGCTCGGCATGCAGCATGGCAGTTCTGAACTTGCGTAATGAAAAGATGTTGAACTTATCATTTTCGTCTTTGCAATTGTCTTTAAAAGTCTCTAATAAAGGCTCATCAGGTACAACGATAATAGGCGTGTAGCCTTGTTGCTTACCATCGCGCATGCAATAGAGAAGACGATTTAGCACAATATCAGGTGAGGTATATTCAGCAAAGTACTCATAGCCACAGTCAAAAAACAGGGCCATAGATTGCCTAATCTCAATAAGTCTTTCCATAACAAGTCCTCAAGCATGATAAGAACTTTGGTGTTTTTTCAGCTCGCAATGCTCATTATAAGCAAGTATTACTCATTGTGTTTAGATTATTGTGCAAAGGCTTAATTACGCTTGCGTATTTGTGAAATAGACATAGCTTTGATTAGCAAAGTACAACAATAAGTTAAGTTATGTCTATCTAGAAACAACAAAGCCTAACTAAAAGTTAGGCTTTGAAAAGCATTTGTAGCACTTAGCTGTTAATTGCTCCGAGCTTTAGCTTGGAAGTACCGAGAAAGTCTTAATAAAGCTTAGGAGCGGGCGCTATTTGGCGCTATCAGTAGATTCTGCGCCCGTAGCATTGCTTGGAGCTGCACTGTCACTATCCTTTGCCTCAGCAGCCTTGCTATCAGCTGCATTGGCCTTATCGGCGTTAGCAGCTGCTGTTGCGCTAGCGGCTGCGCTGTAGGCAGATATTCTAGAGCTCGGGAGCTCACCAATTGGACGAGTTGGCTTGTAGGTTGCCTTTGGTCGAGAGCCCTCTGGGAGAATGTACTTACGATCAAAGTCATCTGCAGGGATTGGTCGATCGTAGTAGTAACCCTGAGCTAAGTCGCAATCGATAGTCTTTAAGAACTCAACATCCTCGTTACGCTCGACACCCTCAACTACGGTACGAATACCAAGCTCTTTAGCAAGTCTTGAGAGCACACGTAAGATCATGTGGTTCTTTTCGATTTGCTCTGGATCGTGGGCGAGCATGAACTCGCGGTCAAACTTAATCTCATCGAGGTCTAAGCCGGCGATGATGTTAAGTGAGGAGTAGCCTGAACCAAAGTCATCAAGAGCGATAGAAAGACCAAGCTTTTTAAGCTCGTTAATGTGGTTGTTAAGCTCATTAACCTTGTAAGTAGCTAAGTCCTCTAAAACCTCAATCATGAGGTACTTTGGAGGAATGTCGTACTTATCAATGATTTGCTTGAGCTGCTCTTTATAGCCCTTCTTGAAGAAGAGGAGCTTAGTTTGGTTAATCGATAAGTAGATAGGCTCAATACCGCGATCAAGATAAGATCTAATACGTGCACAAGCCTTATCAAACATGTATAAGTCAAGCTCAGTACAGAAACCATTGGCCTCAAACAGAGGAATGAAGTCATTTGGATAAACAATGGTATCTGACTCAGAGATCCAACGTACTAAGGCCTCAGCAGCGTAGATCTTGCCAGTCTTAAGGTCGATCTTAGGCTGTAAGAAGAGCTTAAACTCCTCGTTTTCTAAAGCTGCACGCATGCTCTTTTCGATGCTATGTAAGAAAGCCTCTTTCTTATAGGCATTCTCGTCATAGAAGCGAATCGCATGAGTATAGGTCTTGTTAATCTGTTTGCGGGCAAACTCAGAGCGAGCCACGACTTTATCTGGGCTAAGATCATAGTGTGCAAAAGCAACACCTGCACACATAACGATTGGGATAGAGGAGATCTCAGCGTTAATGCGTTGTGTGCAAATGTTGATAAGCTTGATAAGTTCTGCGTTAAGTTTGTCTTGCTCCTTGATCTTATAGACGAGATAGAACTGATCTTTCTCATGGTGGCAGAACATAATGAGCTTGGAGCTGTCCTGCTCTCTAAAAATATTGGCAATAGTGCGCAGCAAGTCATCAGAGCTCTTTTCACCGAGCATATCCTGCATGTAGCTAAAGTCTTGCATCGACAAGGATACTACTGCGTACTTAATCTCTGGAGATTCCTTGTAGTCAAGGTTGGCAAACTCAAGTAAGAATTTATTGTAGTTATAAGCATCAGTCACTGGATCATAGTGAGCGATCAACAGCTGAGTCTTGTAGCTGCTCTTCATATTGATAAAGAGATAGATGGCAATGAAGCAGCACACAGTGAAGATGATAACGATGCTAACAATTAAGAAGCTTAAAGATTGGAAGTAAGGGCTGTGCTTTACCTCTGCAGAGCTTATAGTACCTAAATACCAATCAGCAAAATCAAGTGGAGTTAAGGTTACGTTGTATTTTAAGCCATTGATATTGGTGGTAAATGAAGTTGGAGTAGTAGATACTAGGCCAACACGAATCTTATCAATAGCATTACGAGTAAATCCCTTGAAATCAGAGACGTTATGCAGATCGCGCGGGATGACCTCATTAACACCGCTTGAGAAGATAAAGCCTGAAGCGGTAGTTAAGAAAGAGTCGATATCAGGGTTAGTAACAGAAATTTGTTCTAAGTTGGCATCAAAGGTAACCTGGCTTACAGCACCAGAAAGCGCACCGATAACGCGACCATCATTGGCAAAGACAGGAGCTACATAAGTAATCATGTCCTGACCGATGGTTGGTGAGAAGTATGGGGATGAAACGGTGCTTTGACCAAGCCAAGCGGTTGAGATAGCAAGCTTTACTTGTGGTGGTAAGTTCTTGTACGCAGTGTCTGTCTTGACGCCGGAAATAGAAACTTGCTCGCAGGTACCATCAAGATTCCAAAAGCCTACTACATCAAATGGAATGTTTTCTTTGCCCACAGCAGAGTAGGTCTTGGTGATGTCATCAGACTTCTTAGTGAACATGGCCAAAGTACGCAAAGCTCTGAGCTCGCCCATGGCCTTACGCTTAATGGTAATCGCAAACTCTGACTGCGTGGCCTTAAGCTCTGAGTCGTTGGCAGAAGTGTAAACATAAGACACAACTTTAAAAGTGGCGAAGGCAAACAGAGACAAGATAACTAAAGATGCAATAGAGATAATTGCAACCTTGCGTAATCCCTGCTTGAGCTTAATTTCACTAATATAGCTAGCCATTGTGACATCCTTGTGTTTTAAGATGCTTGATCTCGATGACCATCTCTAGTGATCTATGGTTAGGCCTTATGCCACATTTTGCCATTCTTAAGAAAGCTACGTATGCAATTGCTCAAGAGAGCGGCGTATCGCTATAGCTCAAGAGAGGCGATGATGGCCTTGTATAGCGCTAATCAGCCATAAAGCTTGTGTGCATCGGTATGCTATTGCAACTTAAGTAAAGTACTAGCAACAGCATTAACAGCCACGATAGCCTTTAGCATCAGCATCGAGTGATGTTAAGTAACAAAGACATACCATCACAAGACCAATAGATCCTAGATAAAATTTTTTCAATTAACCGCTGTGGCGGTATTGCAAACTTACTTACTGTGGCCATGCCTTAGCTTGGACACACTAAAACAATATTAAGTTTAGAGTTGAGCTTATGAAGCCCACTCAAAAATCTTACTGAGGCCACTTATTAAACAGCGGCATTCAATCAAGCTATCTATACTTCAAGCAGCAGGCGTAACATAGAGCGCTGCGAACGGTTCTAAAAATAGCTTTAACCATCCTTGGCTGTACTCATCAAGTAATGTAATCTCAGCTCTTTACATTAACGTAACAATCTCATTCAGACTGTAGTTATAAACTTGATGGGCTAACTAAAGTAGCTCTAGGTACTTATCCATGTACCTAAATGGAACTTATAAACTAAGCTAAAACTGTTATGGCCAGAGTATGTTTTGACGTAGTACGTAAAGAAAATGCCACACTTTGCCAAGCGCTATGAACGGCATTTTGCTTAAAGCCATGAACAGTACATTGCCACGCGCTATGAACGGCACTTTGCCACGCGCCCTGAACAGCACTTTGCCACGCGCCATGAACGGCGCAGTGCCTTGCATCATGTTCAGATGGCCCGATAGATATTAGTGCTTCATTTATAAGTTGCCGTAACTTATGTAGTTTTAAAAGGGCAAACATTAGAGCAGGCACGCATAAGCGTGCTCAATTTTTGGGCCTTGTACTAAAACTACACAGTACTTAATAGTGCATGATACTTGTGTGATGGTCATGATGAAACACTTTAGCGCTTATGTTTGTCATCTAGATATCAAAAATGAGATGTTTGACAATCTTAATTCCAACTTTTTTGCATAGATGTTAAGAAAACCAACGCTTTTTGACCTATCACAGTGCAATGTCTCAAGACCACATCAAATCTAAACTTTTGACCGCTCAGCGCACTTTTTCAAAACCATAACCGCTGCAACACTTTGCAGTCATTCAACAAAGTTCTGCACAAGCATGCCCATAGACCGATGATATTTGGCAGCGGCAAATACGACAAAGGCAGCGTTTAATGCGCTGCCTTTGTATTTCCATGCTGCCTTGGCTGCATGTATGGCTTTAGGCTTGCGGCCTAAAGAAAAGAGCTTTTTATGTCTTAGCGATGATGCGGACGCTTCTTGCTAGGACGTCGACGTGGTTCGGCCTTTACTGTGCCCTTAGCTGTGTACATGGACACGAGCTGAGTGCGCAGCTGTGGGCGACGACTAGAGCCGTTGCCACCATAGTTATGAGCCACAACGGTCTCAAACATTGGCATGTCATACTCGCTACGACGTGAAGCAGAGCGTGCGTAATAGTCATCGACAGAGTTTACGCGGCGATTATTGCGTGATGACTTGGCCTTGCCCTTTGGGGCGTCTTTAGCGCTTTGCTTGCGCTCATTAGTACGCTTTTGAGTACTAGTCTTCTTGTCATTGCGAGATGAAGAGGCATTAGCTCCTTCTTCCTTATTGCGCTGACGACGGCTTTGGCGATCGCTATGGCGTGAAGAGTTTGACTCAGCCTTAGTGCTTGAAGAACCTTGAGTATGGTAAGGATCTAACTTAGCACTGTCTGATGGACTGGCGCTGACATTGTCGCTATTGCGAGACTTGCGCTCAGTATTATCCTGGCGCTTGCTATCTAAGCCCTTGCGCTTATCTTGTGAGCTCTTAGATGACTTTGCCTCAGTTTCCTCGGTACGGCTGTGCTTGATAGGCTCACCATATACTGAATCTTCAGTGCGCTTATTACGATTATGACGCTTAGCAATAGCAGCCTTGGTCTCATCGGTTAAGTAGTCATCTTTGAACAGATCGCTAGTGCCTGCATACTGCATGCTGCCTTCGATATCGTCAAACTTATCAAAGGAGCCAATGGCATCAGAGATAGCGCGAGCCACTAAAGTACGGCCAGCATTATCAAGATGCTCATTACGCTCATTAAAGCGCTCAGCAAGGTTTACGGCAGGGCGGGTCTCATTAGACAGTACTTCACGAGCAATCTGACGCTCCATAGCCTTTTGCTCTTCAGCTGCACGTAACTTGGCAGCCTCGCGCTTTTGATGCTTAGCATCGGCCTTAGCGCTCTTAAAGTCATTTTTAGTAGCGGCATTCTTGGATGCTGCAGTGTCTTTTACAGCAGTAGCATCTTTTGTAGCAGCTAAGTTATTTGCATTGTCTGCAGCTGATGCCTTGGCATTAGCAGTAGAGCTAGTGTTGGCTGCAACGTTCTTGTCTTGACGTAAAGAGCTATTGCGTAAGTCCTTTGACTTGTTGTCCTTAGACTTTAATTCCTTAGATTTTAAATCCTGAGACTTTAATTCCTTAGATTTTAAATCCTTAGACTTAGCACCATTAGCGGACTTAGTCTCGTTAAAGGTCTTGTCTTGAGACTTCTCTTTAAGTGCTGAGCTTGCCTTAGAGCGTGAGTCGCGAGGTAACTTGCCGTCAGATGCAAGCTTACTATCCTGGAGGTCGCGCTTTTTGACGTTATCCTTGAGATCACGCTTGCTGTCGTTCTCCTTGTGAGTACGCTTGTTTGCGCTATCTTTTAGCGGAGCAGCATTGTCATTTTTAGCCTGAGCACGGTTCATCATTTTGCCTAAAAGGCCAAATCCACTGACGCCTTCTTCCTGACTTGGGCGCTTCTTTTGAGCCTCAAGCTTGTTTTGCGGAGCATTAGGATTGGCGTTCTTTAAGGCCCACTTATCTTGGCGTGAATTTGCTCTAGAGTTTGAGCCCTTCTCTTCATTAGCGTACTCGCAAGTGATGTACTGCTTAATGAACATCTCTAAGAAGAGTAAGAACATTGCAACTAAGAGCGGGCCAAAGATAAGTCCCATGAAGCCGAACAGTGGCAGACCAGCAATAACACCAAAGATGGTGACTAATGGGTGGGTGTCAGCCATGCGCTTTTGCACGATCATGCGCAGCACATTGTCAGACTGAGAGATCACCACAATACCGTATAAGCTAATGTAGAGGGCAGGGAGCATGCCTTGCTCAAAGTACTGCACAATGGCCAGAGGAATCCATACTAACATGGAGCCCACGATTGGGATCATGGAAGCAAAGCCAGTGAGCACACCAAATTCAATTGGATTGTTCACGCCGCAAATGTAATAGCCAACTGCAGCTACTGTGCCCTGAATCATGGCAAGCAGCGGAATACCGATGGCGTTGGATTTTACGATGGTAGATACCTTGTTAATGACAATAGTCTTGTTACGGTCATTAAAAGGTAAGCAGCGGGCGATACCGCGCTCCATACGGATACCGCCTGCAAGTAAGAAGAATAAGATGAGCAGTGCGGTGAACAGATTGATTGCTGCGTCATTGATGCCGGCTACCAATGAGTTCATAAAAGCTGTTACCTTTGCAGTAGCAAAGGCAATGCTCTTTTCAGAAACCAAGTCAAGCTTGGTAGTGCTCTCAAGGTACTTAATCGTATCAGCAAAGCGCTTCATCACAACATTGATATCAAAATCAAGATTGTTGATAAGTTCAATGATGTACCAAATGGCAGCGGAGAAAGGTAGTACCACGAAGACTGCTACCGCAATGGTCAAAATCCATGGAGCAAGTCCAGGAGATAGGCGGTTAGCAAGATAGATATTAGTACGGCGCAACAGAATATAGAGGGTAATTGCACCTAAGGTACCGTTTAGAAAAGGCATTGCCTGTACAAATAACAGACCGCCTAAGATGAGCAGTAATCCAATTAAGGTCCACTCAAAAATGAGTTCGCGATTGTGGCTCAAGATCAGCCTCTAAGAGCTTGTCATTCACATTAAAACCCGCATCAGCCAGATGCCGTTACTGATCTTATACGCACCAAAACATTAAAGTAACCAAATTATCTAAGCATCGCTAGACCAAGTACTTAATAGCATTAGCGCCACTTAACATGGCCATGAACAACAACTCATGATGGCATCATAAGCTAGCTTTAGTACATAGCAAAGATACCAACTGCAGCACTATAAAGCTTGTAGCAATCTAGCGTGGCATAGCACTATAAACTTGGTCTAAACAAGCCATTTTCCACCCTTAAGAGTGCTCAAATTAAAGCTAGAGCTCTGTGGTGGCAAAGACCAAACTAGCTGTGACTAAGCCCAGACTAGCAGGTACTAAGACCAAACTAGCTGTGACTAAGCCCAGACTAGCAGGGACTACGCCCATGCTTATATCAAGCAGTTAAGCATGTGAGCAATTTAAACTTGCAAAGCGCAAACTAAAAAGCTGCTTGATATAGCCAATTCCTTGCACAAAAAAGCTTGTACAAGCAGTGGCGATACTCATTTTGGTCATTACAAAAAGCAATGGCCAAGATTTGGTTTTAGCAAGATGCCATTTTTATGGCTGTCTAGCCTAATTCTTTAATGTTTTATAACTACTGTACTTACTAAACTTACACTGCAGCACTCCTAGCAAAACTATGTATTGCTTTGCTAGTTTCTATAGCACTAATTAGCAAATTGCCATTAGTGCTAGCTAAGCTATCAGTGATAAACCTAAGGTCGCCCTGAGCGGCCTTGGCACTCTTTTAAGCTAAATTAAACAGCCTTAACGCTGTCATGGGCATAAGAGCGCTTTGGGTTTAGTGGTGGCATGGCATATGGTACATATCTTATGAACCAAGGGTGCTTGAGCCACTAAAGTAGTTAGCGAAAAATTTTTAAAACTTACTATGTCATAGCCCATAACAAGCTAGATAACTATGCTTAGCAATTTACTCATCAGTTAAAGCTAAGCTCCTCAAGCTTGGGGCTTTAGTAGCTAGAACCATTGGGTCTAGTACAAATAGTAGTTACAGACGTCTTTTGCTAGC
>Avalanche_p1__coassemble_1990_pt1 | contig 9428 bp, 4 predicted proteins | sample Avalanche_p1__metabat2_low_PE_032 | metagenome-assembled genome bin Avalanche_p1 | reverse complement strand
CTAAGACTTAAGTCAATCTAAGCTTTGCTTGCTAGTAGTTTACGCCTATTGTGTGCAAACAGTGGATACCACGCTAGCATTAAGAGCACAAACAAAAGCAGCAACAAGACTAAGTGTATTCTATAAATGTTAGTCACTTAAGGTAGCTAGCTTAAGGTAGCTTACATGCACGAGCAACTCATTGAGCTTGCAGACTAAACGATGTCTGGCATAAAGCTTATGCATTAATGAAAAAAGGCCGATCAAAGTTGATTTGACCGGCCTTTTTTAAAGCACAAGCTGCAGCCGTTTAACGCTGCTGTATGGCGCTTAGGTGCTTAAACTAATTGGTTAAGCTAGGGGTGCAGCAGTTTTTTTTCAAGATTACTTGCTGTCATCACGCAGCAGCACTGCAGTGCGTAGATCTAAAGGCTGCTCGAATGCTAAGGATACGAAGTAGCCATCACCCTTAGCTACATCACATGGCTTGCCATGCTTATCAAGCATAGTGGAGCCGTCGACAGTAACTGGGCCATTTGGAGTGTAGATCATGAGCTTTGAAGTAGCTTCAAACTTATTCTTTACGCGAATATTGATGCGGCCGTTTTCTTGTGACTCAATCTTACCGACGATCTGCCACTCACCTGGAGATGGAGCATTGGTCTCGTAGTCCTGCATCTCGTCTAAAGCATTGTTTGGATCGAGCATAGCGGTGGTGTAACCACGAGCTGGAATGGAGTTAACAATACGCCATGACTCATCTGGGATTTCCTGGCCCTGTGCAATAGCATCAACAGCTAAGCGATAGGCTCTGGCAATACCACCTGAGTAGAATGGGGAGCGTGAACGACCTTCAATCTTCAGGCTGTCTACACCAATTTCCATTAAGCGCTTAACTACGCTTAAAGCACATAAGTCCTTGGAGTTCATGAGGTAGGAGCCGTGCTCATCCTCCTCCATTGGCATCCACTCGCCCTCACGACGTGAGGTCTCTTCGATCTCAGCACGCAGAGCAGGTGTATCGCGCTCGTCTAATGGATTGATAGAGCGCATTGGGATCTTGCCATCCATAATGGTTTCACAGGTGGCAGCATCCTCAAGGTGCAGATCTTTAACACGATAGTTCCAGCGGCAAGCATTGTTGCAAGTACCAGTATTAGCGTCACGACGAGCCAGCATTCCAGAGATGAGGCAACGGCCTGAAACTGCAATGCACAGAGCGCCATGGATGAAGACCTCAATCTCCATATCAGGACACTCGTTACGAATCATCTCAATTTCGTTTAAGGAGAGCTCACGGGCTAAAATCACACGCTGTACGCCGAGCTTTTGCCAAAACTTAACCGTACCTGGATTTACAGTATTTGCCTGTACTGATAAGTGCACTGGGATCTCAGGGTGACGCTCTAAGGCCTGATCGATAAGGCCAGGGTCAGCCATAATAAATGCATCTGGCTTTAAGGCAGCAACTTCATCTAAAGCTGGGGTGAAAGCTGCAGTTCTGCGTACGTGTGGAATAACGTTGAGCACAGCAAAGAACTTACGGCCCTTTGAGTGAGCGTAGTTGATACCTGCCTCAAAGTCATTACGAGTAAAGCCATTACCACGTACACGCAGTGACCAGCGAGGAATACCTGCATACACAGCATCAGCACCGTAGTCTACAGCCATGTAAAGGTGCTCAAGGCTACCTGCTGGGGCTAAAATCTCAGGCTTTTTAACAATGATGCCGCCCTTAGATAACTCACAACCTGACTGGGCTGCCTCAAGGTATGAGGCTTCAGCATTGTTATCATCGCCGCCACAACCGCAAGAGTTGTTACCGCAACCGCATGAGGACATGGCAGTAGTAGCAAAGTGATGAGTATTGGTTCTGAACTTAAACATATGCGTTAGCACCGCTCCAAAGCTTGAGAATGAAAAATGACGCGTCATTGTATACGCATTTAACTTAAATGCGTCGCTTATTTTTCGCAAAAGTATAGATCATTGTGCCGCACAGTATAGCCCCAAAAGCTACAAAAAAATCCCTAAACACCTAAGCACACCATGAATACAGCCAGTACGCACGCAAGTGGCTTTAACATACAAATATGGACGCTAGCACGCATACATAAATGGACGTATTAACGCTAGCACGCACGTAAGCGGCTAGCTTGCACGTAAGAGTGGACGCATGTGCGCATGCAAGAATAAAAGCAAGTACTCACCGACGAACGCATCATTAAGTTTCTAGCATAACTGTCGCGAGCTGCTTTGGCAGTATGTAAAGGCAAGCATTTGAGGCGGCAGCCATGTTCATAGCGTGGTTCATGCTTAATGAGCATATGTAAGGTGGCGAGCTTGTTTAGCTTGAGCTTATTAGTTCAATCAAGAGTTTGAGGCTTATCAAACTGCAGGGCCAAGGTGGCGGAATGGGCGAGCTTGGGGTGTCACCGATGAGAGGCAATATAAAATGCGCAATAATTGAAGAGATAAAAAAGGCCACTCAAAGTCATGTGCAATAGAACCATGAGTAGCCTGAATATAAGAGCGTTACACTATTACTAGGCTCATCTAATCAAAGATAAGTTAAGTAATATCAATGCTTGGAGCAAGTACAACTAAATCACTAGAGAGCGTAAAAGCTTGCTTAAGAAAAACAAGTAAACTTGTTGATAAGCAGGCTAAAGATTTCAACAGCAGCTCTCTTGTATGAGCTAGTAGCAATCCATCTGAGATTTAATGTTGTCGAACTTTTGTTCTTTTAGGTCGCTTAATGTGATGGTGTGGTAAATTGCTCCAGCATCGCCAATACATAAAACCCAATCACGAGCTTTTTCGTCAAAGAATGAGCTAAGGGTAAATAAAAGTTGCTCTTTGTCTGACTCAACTAAATCAGCTTGAATGTACTGACCCCATCCTAAAAGCTGGCTTGGAACTTCATCAAACTCTTCAAAGCCATCGAGATCCATGAGCTCTTTGTAATAATCCTCATAATTGTCGTCAAGATCTTTAAGCTGTTCTTTAGTAAGACCGAAAGGACTGAGAACTTCTTCAAAGTCTTGTTCACAGATGATATTGGAGTACTCCTGAGGAACTGACCAAGAAGCCTTGGCAAAGACTTTATGGAAAGGTAATTTGGCACGCTCTTGATCATCCTCCTCTTCAAATGGTGGCTCATCAGGACGTGGGGTAAGTTCTAAAGAGTCGATATCTTCAAAATAGTAAACTCTTGAGCTATCGCTATACTCGGTGAAGTTATACATATCACCAACAGTGAAGAACACTAATAACCCCTTATGTGGCAATAAGTTGTCAACATCAAAAGGTGCTAGCTCGCTTAGATCAAATTGAGCAGAAAACACCAAGGGACGATCAACTGTCTCCTTTTCGCCATACTTACAGCAAGGCCACACAAAATCCTTGGGTAAATGAGGATCGCCACCAAAATGGCTCATGTCAGATAAAAGCTGATAGCCCTTTTCCTTTAACTCAGCACCGCGCTCTTCAAGATTATTGTCATTAGCAAACTCAACCAAGATAGCGGCTTTAGCAAGCTTGGCTAAAGGATTTGTACAAACTAATGGCTTCAACACAGAGTCAGTCATATGCGCCTCTTAAGATCTTCTAAACCCAAAGCACAGTGCTGTATGGTCTAGAGATGGAACGGTAAAAATTGCTCAGAATGGCTCCATTTTAGACTTAGCTAAGCTCGAGAACAGTGATTTGCAACTAACTCTATGACAATTTCTATATCGAGCTTTAGCAGACCCACGCAGATAATCTAAAGAAGCAGGATCTCCAAACAAAGAACCCAATAGCTTGACTCTTAAGCCTCATAGTCTTTTTGAAAACAGCAGCATGTAAAAATAGGCATCTGCAAAAATATGGCAACTACCAAGTTCTATGTACTAAGCAAGAGCACACACCAAGCTGTGTGGCATGAGCAAAGCTCTAAATGCAACCATGGGTAAAGCTCTAAATGCAAGTATTGGCAAAGGCGGGCATCTAACAGTTTGGCAATGAAAAAAGCGCCTGACTAAGAAAGGGATGGGCTCTCTTAGTGGCAGGCGCTCTTTTGCAAGGAAGTTATTTTGTTGTGTATGGCTTAGCGATCGCAGTCAAAAGCCTTAGTGACACGATCTACCATATCGGTAAGCACGCTTGCTTCGACGATAAAGTAGCTTTGCATATCCTGAGTCTTGTCCTCAACTGATTGAGGCAGGTTTTGGGATAAGAAAGTGTCATCAATGGCGATGCGCTTGATGGTGAGCTCGTTGTTGAGCACAAAGGAGACGCTATCGTTTAAGTTAAGCTGCAGGTCGGTAATCTGTTTGCCGGCCTTGATATGAGATTGGATCTCACCGCAAGTTAAGTCTTCTTTAGAGGCACGTACAGTAGCGCCAGTGTCATCATTGCTCTTTAATACGCAATCGTAGCCGAGCTTAAAGCCCTCTGGTAGCTCATTGCGTGACACAAAAGAGGTTAAACGATCTTCAATAACACAGCGTGGAGAGAAAGCCTTAGCAGGGAAAGAGCCGCCTAAAGCCTTACGTAAGTAGGTAATGGCATTTTCAGCACGCTTAGCAGAGGTTACAGATACGCCTACAAAGCCGTAGCGTGAGTTAACCCACACCATCATCTCGCGACGGCTTGAGAATGCCTGAGCTAACATCTTGTTGGTCAGAGCTGTCTTTAAGGTAGTCTTTTCAGCCTTCTTGAGCGGGCGACCAAGCTCTTCTTCTTTGGCGTCGATCTCATCGAGCAGGGCCTGATTAACAACTGAGGTAGGCAGTAACTTGTTTTCCTCTACAAAACGGAAGTAGTGGTTGCCATCATATGAAAAAGAGAAGGCCTCAGTATTACGACCAAATACCGGCGCAAAACCACATGAGGAGATTTCCATTTGACCTGCAGGTCTAAACTTCTCATCAGCAATCAGCTTATCAAGCTCACTTTCATTGCTAAAAATGCTCTTGAGCTTATCGTCTAGAGCAACACAATACAGTCGAACGCTTTTAAATGGCATGGCACTTACCTAATCAACAGCTAAAATAAGTTTTCTTACGGCTGCACATGAGCCGTAAGATTCGGCTTGTCAGTTTAGCCCAATTACTTTCAATTTGCACATCTTGACGCAAATTGCTATCAAAAGAGCATATATAAGCCATTTATAAAAGCCATAAGCTTGATACAGGCAAATCTTTTTCTACCTCATACTATCTTTGCACAAGCAAAGCCTCTCATTAGCATGAAAAGAGCAACAAGAAATCAAGGCGTTCAACAAAGTTCCTCTCAAAGAACAAGTTGTCACTTGCTCTCATGGGACAAGATGGCACTTGTATCTTATGAGGCAAGGTGCCGCTTTCACTCATGGGGAAGATTTCACTTGCCGGACAAAATAGTATCGTTGTAATGGTGGATTTTGTGGAGTGATTGACTTGTGAGATGGTCAAAGCAATCACGAGCTAAAGTACCTAGCATGTAGAGCCTCGCTTATAGGTCAAAGCTTTGATTAATCAGGGGGCGCGTGCTATAATTAGCTGTTGCTTAAGGTGCTGTGGTTAAGACAAAATTGTGCTCTTTTTATCGAGCTTTTGTAGCTAAAGCCACAAGCCTTGCAGCATAAGTTTACATAAGGCCTTAGTGGCCTTTTGTTTTCTCAGAAGAAAGCAAAGGATCATCATCTTAGAACACAGCACGAGCAGTAGCTCTACTAGACCATGTTCTGACCTTTAAGCATCTGTGTCAGTATCCGTTCTACGATAGTGGCTGAAATGTTAAAAGATGATGATCCTTTGCTTGCTCATTACGATGCTTACGCAAGCCAGGTAGAGAGTTTTATGCTCCCAACTGTTTTGCGTAAGCTCAGTGATGGGTATTATGCTTAGAACACTCAACTAGGCCAAAAATGGCCTATATATGCCATATGAGTTATCGTTTTGCACGCTATGAGCATTAGCCTTAGCATCGCGCTATCATGATGGCATTCTTTAACAAGCACGCTAAAGCACGCAAAAGTTATGTGCGTAGCAAGTGCTCAGCTAAATGAGGCATTAGTTAGTTAAACCTCGTTGGGCGCATAGTTAAAGAGTTGAAAGATTATCGGATCTAAACAAGGTGTAGTTCATGGTTGATAAGAACCACGATGATGAGCAGTTAACTGCTGATAAGCTTAATGAGCAAGAGCAGCAAGAGGCCTCACAAGAGACCTTAGATGGCGCTCAGAGCAGTGCGGACACTGACAAAGGCGATATGGGCAATGGTGATTACCAAAGCTCCGCTGTTGTCTCAGATGGGCCTACTGTAAAGCTTGAGGATGAGTTAAAGCAGTCTTTTATCGACTACGCCATGAGCGTAATCGTAGATCGTGCGCTGCCTGATGTACGTGACGGCCTCAAGCCAGTACACCGCCGTGTGCTTTACGATATGTACGATCTTAAGATCTGGCATAACGGACCTACTAAAAAGTCAGCCCGTGTGGTTGGTGACGTAATCGGTCGTTTCCACCCTCATGGTGACGCTGCTGTATATGAGACCATCGTGCGTATGGCACAGTGGTTCTCCATGCGTGCTCCTTTAATCTTTGGTCAGGGTAACTTTGGTAACTTAGACGGTGACGGCGCTGCTGCGATGCGTTACACCGAAGTGCGTATGACCAAGATCGCCGAGCAGATGCTGGCCGATATCGATAAGGAAACTGTAAACCGTTACCCTAACTATGACGGTAACGAGATGATTCCTGAGGTACTGCCAACTCGTTATCCAAACTTATTGGTTAACGGTTCTTCCGGTATTGCTGTAGGTATGGCTACTAACATTCCGCCACATAATCTTGCTGAGATTATCGACGGTACTGTTGCCATGCTCGACAATCCTGAGATTACCTTAGATGAGCTCATGGACTACATTCCAGGTCCAGACTTCCCAACTGGTGGTCTTATCATCCGCTCACCTGAGATTAGACGTGCCTATGAGACTGGTCGTGGTCGCTGCTTAATTCGTTCTCGTACTCATACTGAGACTGATAAGCAAGGTCGCACCACTATTTACGTCGATGAAATTCCTTACATGGTCAATAAGAGCACCATCGTTAAGGAAATTGCTGAGTTAGTGCGTGACAAGAAGATCGAGGGCATTGCAGAAGTTAACGATCTGTCTGATAAGGACAATCTCGTACGTATTGCTATCGACTTAAAGCGTGATGCCTATGAAGAGGCTGTGCTTAATAATCTCTTCCAGCACACCTCCATGCAGTCTTCATTCTCATTTAACGTCATTGCTTTAGTTGACAATCGTCCAAAGCAGCTGTCCTTAATTGAGATCTTAAAAGAGTTCATCAAGTTCCGCCGTGAGGTGGTAACTCGTCGTACTGTTTACCTCTTACGTCAAGATCGTCGTAAGGCTTTCTTAGATGAAGGTCTCATCGTCGCTAAGAGCAATATTCAGCGCATTATCGACATCGTAACCTCTGCTGCTAATGCTGAGGATGCCCGTAACAAGCTCATGAGCGAGACTTGGGATGGTGCCTTAGTTTCCTCAGTGATGGAGTACGATGAAAACGGCGTAAACATCTGTCTGCCTATTGGTATTGAGGATAATCGCGGTCTTATCGATGGCCGTTACCACTTATCTGAAGATCAGGCCAAGGCCATCTTATCGCTGCAGTTACACCGTTTAACTCACTTAGCTACTGAAGAGATTCAAAAGGATTATCAGCAGTTAAAGGAGAACATCAAGGGTTACCTTGAGATCTTAAACTCCACTGCACGCATGAATGAAGTTATTCGTGAAGAGCTCTTAGAGGTTCGCAACACTTACCGTGATCCACGCCGCTCTGACTTCATTATTGTCGATGGCATGTTCTCTAAGGCTGATCTTATCAACCGTCAGGCTGTACTCATTACTCTGTCACAAGAGGGTTACATCAAGTACCAAGATCTGTCCTTATATGAGGCCATGAATCGCGGTACTATGGGCAATAGCGCAGCAAAGCTTAAAGAAGAGGACTTTATTGTTACCTCTACTGTATGTAATAGCCATGACAGCGTTATGTGCTTTACTAATCTTGGTCGCTGCTTTATTACCAAGGTTTACGATCTGCCAACCTCTAACAATAAGAGCTGGCGTGGTCGTCCAGTACAAAATCTCTTTGATCTTCCAGAAGGCGAGTCTGTGCGTCGTATTCTGCCAATTACCGAAGATCAAATCGAAATGCTCAAGGCTGGCAATGCTGCCTCCGAGCAAATATTCATCGTCTTTGCTACTGCCAATGGCGGCGTAAAGCGTATTGCATTAAGTCAGTTTAAGAATCACTTAAACCGTTGCAATTCAACTGGTATTAAGGCTATCAACCTCACTGGTGATGATGAGCTCGTCTCTGTTGAAATTACTCACGGTGAAGATGACATTCTGCTCTTTGCTAACAACGGCCGTATGATGCGTTTCTGCGAATACGTTGATGTTGCAGGTGCAGATAGCTCGTCAGATGATAATGCCGCAGAGGATAACTCCACTGATAACGATGCTCTGACACAAGATACTGCAAGTGCCTCAGACGATGCTGATGAGTCAGGTGATGATGACAATATCTCCGATGCAGAGCGTATTGCTCGTGAGCGTGAGGTCTTAGCACGTTATCTGCCAGTACGTAAGAGCGGTGGCGGTGTTCGTCCTCGTGGTCGTGCCTCTGGTACTAACAAGGGTATTAAGCTCATGGACGGCGCTAAGCTAGCTGCCATGATCGTAGTTCCTGTTGAGCGCATTGAAGATGAGAAGCTCAACTACCTCATCATTACCGAAAGCGGTATTGGTAAGCGTGGCCGTCTCATCTCACTGCCTGGCAAGGTACGCCGTGGTGGTATGGGTAACTGGGTATGCTCTGCTGCAGCTCGCTCTGAGCGCGTTGTGGGTGTAATTACCGCTGATGAGAGCTCAGATTACTTAATCTTCTCCAACACTGGCTCAGTGCTGCGCTCACGCGTCTCTGACTTAACTGTACGCTCACGTAGCGCCGGTTACCTCAAGCTCAAGCGCTGCACTGAAGGTGAGCTCATTGTAGGCATGCAGGAGATTCCTCCAGCAGTGGTTGCCGAAATCAATGAGTCTGCTGAGGCTCGTGCTGCTGAAAAGCGTCGTGTTGAAAATGGCGAAGATGCTGTCGTAACCGACCCACTTGCTAATGCCACTGCCCAAGATGAGACCAATGCTCAGGCTATCGACACTGCAGTAGATAGCAACGAGGACAATGGCGCATCTGACGCAACTGACGCTCAGAACAACACCGACATCTAGTAATGCTCAAAGTACCCCATGCAACTAGTCATGGTGACAACAACACCAGCAACTAGAAAAAGGATCTCGAATCCAGCATCTAGTCCATGGGGCCAAAACTTTGGCATCTAGTGAACGAATTTACAAAGCGTTATAGAGCGCTAAAACAAGATAATGTTCATAGTGTTAAATAG
>Avalanche_p1__coassemble_1923_pt1 | contig 9772 bp, 7 predicted proteins | sample Avalanche_p1__metabat2_low_PE_032 | metagenome-assembled genome bin Avalanche_p1 | reverse complement strand
AAAAGCAAGCAAAGGCAAATAACACAAGCTTGGTAGATCCGGTCTTTAGCAATTTCACTTGCCCACAAATCACATTCAATAAAGATCAGTCACTCTTTTATAAAAGCACAGTCCCACTCAACAGCTAACATGATCTCAAATTTAGTTTGGCTTTAAGCAGCCGATCCGGGGCGGATTTGCCTGGTTTGTATCTGATAAGTCAGTCCCTTTGAATGCGCAGTCAAACTCTGGAGTCTTATTGATGCTCATCTATGGATAGAGCAATCCTAGGCTCTTATAAGTAATGGTGCTGCAGCTGCTGCTAGTTGCAGTTAGCTTTAATGCGCTTTTGATACAAAGTTGTACCTTCAGTTATGTATAGAAGCTTGGAGGTTTTAAGACCAACTCTGGGTGGTTCTGTATGGATTGGTACACTGACTTGGTTTGGGCGCAGGTTATGAGGTGGTGTGAATGGTCCCAATCAGATCTTGGATAGGGTTTTTGAGGCTAGGTTGCTTGAAATAAGCTAGTTTTTGGGCTCTCTAATGAGTGTAAATGGCGTGTGTATGCGGTTTTATCATTTTGTTTGCAGTGGAGGGCTTACTCAAGAATAGGGGGCATAAAATGGTAGGCACAAAATGTTTCTTAAGGTGAATAATTTACCAAAGAGAGATGTTGTGACTGATAGGCAAAAATGTAAGACAAATGCGGTAGATATGCAAACAGCTTGGATCCTAGATATTACGCAAATGGCGTTATATTGGGCTTTTTCGCTGTTAAATGAGATGTGGATTCCAGTTTTTGAAAAGAGGTGATATTTGAAATCAAATCTCTATCACCTTTTGTAAAATAGTTTGAAAGGTTAAAAATTTACCAAAACAATAGCAAAATATGGTCATTACAGTATTTTGGACATATGAAATTTACCAAAACGTCCCGTTTTTGGTAGTTTTTGTAAATAACCTACCTTTTGAGATGAAAAAATTACCATTTTTGTCTTGCGCTTTGCACTACAAATAACACTGATGAGTCTTGCGCCTGAGTTTGGTTCTCAATCATTGATTCTCCTGTAGATAAATGCTTGGGCGCACAATGACTAAAGATCACTTTGTAGCTTTAGTGCTTAAGACAAGCGTACTGAGATAAGCATCAGTTACGCTGGAGGCAAGTTCATGCTGAAGAACATTCCACCAATCATCTCCCCTGATCTGTTAAAGATTCTCTGCGAAATGGGACACTCAGATCGTATCGTTATTGCTGATGGCAACTTCCCAAGTGAGTCCATGGGAGAGAATTGCTATGTCATCCGTGCTGATGGTCATGGCGTGCCAGAGATCTTAGATGCCATCTTACAGGTCTTCCCTCTCGATACTTACTGCGACAAGCCTGTGAGCTTAATGCAGGTTGTTCCTGGTGATCCTGTAAAAACTCCAATTTGGGATGAGTACAAGGCTATCGTTGCTAAATACGATAAGCGCGGCGCTGAGTGTTTTGAAAACATTGAACGCTTTGCATTCTATGAGGATGCTAAGAAGGCATACTGCATTATCGCCACCTCAGAAAAGGCTCTGTATGCCAATATCACTCTGCAAAAGGGTGTTGTCTAAAGATTCCACTCCTTGGAATTAGGGAACAAAAGCACGTAGGCAGAGCGCAATATTAACTAAGATAAGAGTCTGACCTACCTGCTTAAAGTGCTACACAGCGACACTTAAAACATAGCTGCAAACAATCACATAACTTTCTATAGCCTCCACCACCCAAGCTGACAGGCCGGTATATAGAGCTTAAGAATAAGCTCTACTTTGTACTGACAAGCTAAGCGCCATGTAGGCAAAGTTAATACTTGTTTAGTAGCAAAGATACGGCTTAACAGTCTGAGCGATTGTGGGACTCATGTAGGTAGGAAATACTTATGGCCAATCGTATTGTTCTCAACAACGTCTCTTATCACGGCGCAGGTGCCATCCAGAACATTCCTCTTGAGGTAAAGCAACGCCGTCTTCAAAAGGCATTTGTTTGCTCTGATCCTGACTTAATCAAGTTTGGTGTTACCAGCAAAGTTACCGATCTGTTAACTGAGAACCACTTAGATTTTGAAATCTACTCAGACATCAAGGCCAACCCAACTATTGAGAACGTACAGCACGGTGTTGAGGCTTTCAAGAAGTCAGGTGCTGACTACATCATCGCAATTGGTGGCGGTTCTTCCATGGATACTGCCAAGGCTATCGGCATTATCATCACCAACCCTCAATTTGCTGACGTAGTTTCCCTTGAGGGTGTAGCTGACACCAAGAACCATGCTGTTCCAACCATTGCAGTTCCAACTACTGCAGGTACCGCAGCTGAGGTAACCATCAACTACGTAATTACTGATCCAGCTAAGGATCGTAAGTTTGTATGCGTTGACCCTAACGACATGCCAATGATCGCTGTGGTTGATCCAGACATGATGGCCTCTATGCCTAAGGGCTTAACTGCTGCAACTGGTATGGACGCTTTAACCCACGCTATCGAAGGTCTGATTACCAAGGCTGCTTGGGATATGACCGACATGTTCCATATCAAGGCCATCGAGCTTATCGCTGCAAACTTACGTTTAGCAGTTGAGGGTGATCCTAAGGGCCGTGAGGGCATGGCATTAGCTCAGTACGTAGCTGGTATGGGCTTCTCTAACGTAGGTTTAGGTATTGTTCACTCTATGGCTCACCCATTAGGTGCTCACTATGACACTCCACACGGTGTAGCTAACGCCATCATTCTGCCAACAGTTATGAAGTACAACGCTGAGTTCACTGGCGACAAGTACTTATCAATTGCTAAGGCATTTGGTGTTAAGGGTGCTGAGAGCATGTCACAAGAAGAGTACCGCAAGGCTGCCATTGATGCCGTTGCTCAGCTCTCTCGTGATGTGGGCATTCCACAGGATCTTAAGGCTATTGTTAAGGAAGAGGACTTAGACTTCCTCTCAAAGTCAGCCTTCAATGACGTTTGCACTGGCGGTAATCCACGTGATACCTCAGTTGCTGATATTAAGGAACTCTACAAGTCATTACTGTAGGCCAAAACCAAAAGCCATACAGTTTAACTAGCTTACCAAACTATTGTTTGTAGGCACATGCAGAGGGTCAGTGAGTAATCCCTCTGCATGCAAAGACTTGCTCAATATAGATTTTTAAGAGCAATCTACAACGACCATTTTGGATTGTCGTTGTCTTAGCAAGCACTCTTTAAAGCCAAGCACTTTGCATTTTTTTAGCTACGTTTTTGTCTTGCTTACTAAGATTCGGTCGTTGTGTAGGCTCATTTCATCAGGAGTTAAACCATGTCACATCCAAAGATCGGTATTCGTCCTACTATCGACGGTCGTCGCGGCCCACTGAAGGTTCGTGAGTCTCTTGAAGAGCAAACCATGAATATGGCCAAGAGTGCTGCTGACTTACTGCGCGCTAACTTAAAGTACACCGACGGCACCCCTGTTGAGGTAGTTATCGCTGATACCACTATCGGTCGTGTTCCTGAGGCAGCTGCTTGCCAAGAGAAGTTCCGTCGTGAAGGTGTTGATATCACCTTAACTGTAACTCCTTGCTGGTGCTACGGCTCTGAGACTATGGACATGGACAAGCACACCATTAAGGGTGTTTGGGGCTTTAACGGCACCGAGCGTCCAGGTGCTGTGTACTTAGCTGCTGTATTAGCAGGTCATGCACAAAAAGGTCTTCCTGCATTTGGTATTTATGGCCACGAAGTTCAGGATGCTGACGACACCTCCATTCCTGCAGACGTACAAGAGAAGATCTTACGCTTTGGTCGTGCTGCTTTAGCTGCAGCTCAGATGCGTGGTAAGAGCTATCTGCAGATCGGCTCTATCTGTATGGGTATTGCTGGTTCCATCATCGACTCTAACTTCATCGAAGAATACCTCGGCATGCGTGTTGAGTCTGTAGATGAGGTTGAAATCATCCGTCGTATGGAAAACAACATCTACGACCCAGAAGAGTTCAAGAAGGCCATGGAGTGGACCAAGGCTTACTGCAAGGAAGGCTTCGATAAGAACCCTGAGTCCATGCAGAACTCTCCAGAGGTTAAGGAAGAGCAGTGGGAGTTCGTTGTTAAGATGATGGTTATCGTTAAGGACCTCATTAAGGGCAACAAGAACTTACCAGCTGGCTGTGAGGAAGAGGCTTTAGGCCACAACGCTATTGCAGCAGGCTTCCAGGGTCAAAGACAGTGGACTGACTTCTACCCTAACGGCGACTACGCTGAGGCTTTATTAAACTCCTCATTTGACTGGAACGGCAAGCGCGAGACCATGGTTTTAGCTACCGAGAATGACGTATTAAACGGCTTCGGTATGCTCTTTGGTAAGTTATTAACCAACCGCGCCACCATGTTCTCTGACGTACGTACTTACTGGTCAGGCAATGCTGTTAAGCGTGTAACCGGCTACGATCTTGAAGGCCATGCTAAGGATTGCGACGGCTTCTTACACTTAATTAACTCAGGTGCATCAGCATTAGACTTCTCCTGCCAGGCTCGCGATGAGCAGGGTAACCGCACCATCAAGCCATGGTACGACATGACTGATGAGGACATTAAGAAGTGCTTAGAGGCAACCACCTGGAACGCAGCTGACTTAGGCTACTTCCGTGGCGGCGGTTACTCTTCACGTTTCTTAACTGACGCTGAAGTTCCAATGACCATGATGCGCTTAAACCTCGTTAAGGGCTTAGGTCCAGTTCTGCAGATTGCTGAAGGCTGGTCTGTTAAGTTACCTCAAGAGGTTACTGAGAAGCTGTGGAAGCGTACTGACTACACCTGGCCTTGCACTTGGTTTGCTCCACGTTGCGACGGCAAGAGCGCTATGTTCAAGACCGCTTATGACGTAATGAACAACTGGGGTGCTAACCACGGTGCTATCGCTTACGGTCACATCGGTGCTGACTTAATCACCTTAGCTTCCATCCTCCGTATCCCTGTATGCGGCCACAACGTACCAGAGGACAAGATCTTCCGTCCATCATGCTGGAACGCATTCGGTATGGATAAGGAAGGCCAAGACTTCCGTGCATGCAAGAACTACGGCCCTCTGTACAAGCTCTAATAGAGTTTTATCTAAAGAGCGCTAAGCCAAATCCTGCAAAGGTTTGGCTTATAGCAAAGCTAAAGTGGCATAGCCATTTAGCTTAGGACTTAGAGTACTTGCTTAAGTCTTATCAACACACACACTCAACGTAGCCTGCTTTCAAGAGGCAGCTTAGCTTTGTCTCTTCCTGCCTAAAGCAGGCTACTTTTTAAGAGCCTAGGCCCTAGCAGGCTTCTTTTTTAGAGCTTTAGCTCTAAGATAGCAACCTTGTAAGAGACTTGGCTCTACGTCTTGTGCAAGACAAGACATAAGCATCTTTAGTATGTACTCATCAGCTTATTTGAAGCATACGAAGATGCACACAGACATTTGGTCTGTACTTAATGAGGAACACAATTATGCTGATGGAAAAAGCACGTCATGATTTAGTTGAGTTTGGCAAGCGTTTAGTTACTGCAAACCTGACTAAGGGCACTGGCGGCAACCTCTCTGTATTCGATCGTGAGAATGGTACTGTTGCGATCACTCCTTCAGGCATCGACTTCTTTGAGATTCGTCCTGAGGATATCGTCATTATCGACTTAGACGGCAAGACCGTTGAGGGCACTAAGACCCCATCATCAGAGTGGGAAATGCACCTCATGCCATATCGTCACCGTAACGATATCGATGCTGTTATTCACGCTCACACTACTTATGCAACCGTGCTTGCAGTTCTGCGTCAAGATCTGCCACCTTCACACTACATGGTTGCTGTTGCCGGTCCTAATGTACGTTGCGCTCCTTATGCAACCTACGGTACTCACGAGTTAGCAGTTAACTCCTATGAGTACATGAAAGATCGTCGTGCTGTAATCCTGGCTAACCACGGCATCTTATCTGGCGCTCAGGACTTATTAAACGCCTTCAACATCATTGAAGAAGTTGAGTACTGCTCTCAGATCCACTACATGGCATCTTGCATGGGCAAGCCTCACATCCTCCCAGATGAGGAAATGACTTTAATGGCTGAGAAGTTCAAGACCTACGGTCAGCGTAAGTCCAACGCCTAAGAGTAACACTCTTAATTAAGGTATAGATTCAAGCTACTAGCCTGTTTAACAGGGCTAGTAGCTCTTCAAGATCGAATAGCGATAAATAGTATTTATCCAAGTTTGAGTCAGTAAAGGTAGTGACAAGCAACTTATTACTTATCTCACATGCGCCTAAGCTCTAAGTAAATACTGCTCTTACTTTAAAACTACCTGTGAGTACACATATATGTATGCTTACTTAACTGAGTACACATATATGTATGCTTACTTAACTGGGCACACATATATGTATGCTCGCCACGCTCAGCTACCGCAAGGTACGCTTAGCACTTAGTTAGTGTACAAACCTAAAAGATCTCAAGCAGCTTTTAGGTAACGATGATAATCATGAGCTTAAGCTCGTGCCTATCAGTTGGTAGCAACACGGACGTACTACCAACCACGCTTGCAATAGTATTGCATCTCACTTTGCTCTGTTTGACCTGCTGTGCTATTGAGTCCGAGGGGCATCACCCAAAAACATAGACCATGTGCTTGGTGATCTCAGATCGCCACCTTTTGATGAGTTAAGGTTTTAGCACTGGTCTTAGATGTTCAAATCTAAGAGTTCACTAAAAACGACCCTTAGCGTTGAGCAAAAAGGATGAAACAAAGTATGGCTAATATAATTTTGTCCATGCAGGGAATCAAGAAAGCGTTCAACGGCGTTCCTGCGCTCAAGAACGGCGCTATTGATCTCTACGAGGGCGAAGTACATGCCCTGATGGGTGAGAACGGTGCAGGTAAATCTACTCTGATGAAGATTTTAACCGGCATCTACTCACGCGATGAGGGTCGTATCTTCTATGACGGAAAGGATGTTGAGTTCCATGGTCCTGCCGAGTCTGAGGCTGCAGGTATTGCCATTGTGCACCAGGAGCTGAATATGATGAAGGATCTGACAGTAGCTCAGAACCTCTTCATTGGCCACGAGTCCATGAAAGGCGTCTTAATCGATGATGCCGAGATGGAGCGCAAGGCTAGCGAACTGTTCAAGATTTTGAACGTCGACATCGATCCATCAGTCAAGGTAGGTATGCTTACCGTTGGTAAGCAGCAGATGGTTGAAATTGCCAAGGTGATTTCTAAAAACGCCAAGGTCATCGTCTTAGATGAGCCAACTGCAGCTCTCACCGATCACGAGATTGAAGAACTCTTCCGCGTAATTCGCGACCTGAAGGCAAAGGGAGCTGCAATCATCTACATTTCTCACCGTATGGACGAGATCAACGTGATCTCCGATCGTATCACCGTAATGCGTGATGGTGAGTATGTTGGTGTTTTAGATGCTAAGACCTGCTCAAAGGACGACATCATTAAGATGATGGTTGGCCGCGCAGTTTATATTGCACCTAAGACCAAATCAGCCTGTCCAGAAGATGCTAAGGTTCTCTTAAAGTGCGAGCACCTAAATCGTGGCAAGTTTGTTCAGGATGTATCTTTTGAGGTACATGCAGGCGAGATTATTGGCTTCTCTGGACTGATGGGTGCTGGCCGTACTGAAACTGCCCGCTTGATTTTCGGCGCAGACAAGATGGATTCAGGCAAGATTTACATCAATGGTGAAGAAGTCTCCATCAAGTCTCCAAAAGATGCAGTAGCACACGGTATCGGTTATTTATCAGAAGACCGTAAGCGTTATGGTCTGCTCGTAGACAAGTCAGTTGAAGAAAACACTGTTATCGCTTCACTGCAAAAGTTCATCTCGGGCATTAATTTCATTGACACTGCTAAAACTGAGGAAATCTCTAAAAAGTATGTCAGTGAGCTCAAGACCAAGACTCCAAGCATTAAGCAGATCATCAAGAAGCTCTCTGGTGGTAATCAGCAAAAGGTGGTTATCGCAAAATGGCTGACTGATGACTCTGATATTCTCATCTTCGATGAGCCAACCCGTGGTATCGACGTTGGTGCTAAGAGTGAAATCTACAATCTGATGGAAATGCTGGCTAAACAAGGTAAAGCCATCATCATGATTTCATCAGAACTTCCTGAGGTTTTGCGTATGTCTGACCGTGTGGCCGTGATGTGCGAAGGCAAGTTAACTGGCATTCTTCCAATTGAAGAGGCTACTCAGGAAAAGATTATGACTCTAGCTACCCGCTAGTACTTCATCCTCAATAGATTGTCTGTAAAGCTCATATAGGTAAGTTTGCTCTCTTACCCATTGTCTAAAAGTGCTAAGCACTTAAGTGCCTCAAAGCAACAACTAAAGGCAAGATCATAAAAGCGCCAAGCGGCCTCATAGCAGCTTCGCCACTGGTTCTAACCTTTAGCTACTTTAGACAGGGGCTTGTGAAAAAGCAGGAGTTTTCCGTGGATCAATTAAAGAAGTTGGTTTCTAACCAACAGGCCGCTGTGGTGTTGGCCCTCGTACTCATCTGTGCTGTATTTGCGATGATGACTGATCGTTTCATGCAGCCAACCACATTTACCAATATTTCTAAGTCTGCTTACTACATTGCCTTCATGGCCATTGGTGTAACCTTCGTTATTGCCACCGGTGGTATCGATCTGTCCATTGGTACAGTTGCGATCTGCTCGGCTCTCGTCGGCGGTACGCTCATGGAAGCCGGATTGCCAATGCCTCTTGTTTTATTAACCATGCTCGCCACAGGTGTGCTCTTTGGTTTGATAAACGGATTGCTAGTAACGCACTTTGGTCTGCCATCATTCATCGCTACCTTAGGTACCATGATGATGTCCCGTGGTTTAGGTTCTATCGTTTCAGGTACTAAGACTATTTCCTTCCCACAAGGCTCTGCTGATGGTGCTTGGTTCCGTGAGATCTTCATGATTACCTCACGCGATGGTTTCTTGCCACGTAACTTCCCAACTGGTTTCATTCTCTTAGCCATCTGCGTTGTCGTTATGGCTTTAGTATTAAACCGTACTCAGATTGGTCGTTACATTCTGTCCATCGGTTCTAACCGTGAAGCAACCCGTCTTTCCGGTATTAACGTAAACTACTACGAGACTATTGCTTACATCATCTCTGGTTTCTTTGCTGCTTTAGCAGGTATTGCTTACGTAGCAGTGTTCACCACCGCCCAGCCAAATACTGGTAACGGCTTCGAGCTTGATGCGATTGCTGGTGTAGTTATCGGCGGTACCTCACTTGCTGGTGGTGTTGGTTCCATCTTCGGTACTGTGATCGGCGTCTTCATTATGACAGTGCTTAAGATTGGCTTCCCTTATATCGGTGTCCAGTCACACTATCAGATGTTCATTACAGGTATCATTCTGGTATTCGCTGTTTACATGGATATCTTAACCCGTAAGCGTAAGGGCCTCGCATAGCTAGGCACGCGCAAGCGGTAAGTCCCACCTCAAATAAGCTTGGCAAGAGCAAAGAATTTCTTGCTCATAAGATTGAGCTAAGTATTGTAGGTTACTATCCTATAGTACAAAGACCATAACTTGCCAAGCAGGTAGTAATACGCACTGTAGGTACTACCAAAGGCCCCTGCAGCTTTGGCCAACACTGCAGGATAGTATTCAAGGCTAGCAGCGTCCCCGTGACGCTGCTTTATCAGCAAGCGCCGCCTGCAGCCTACACTGCAAAGCACCGCTTGCTGCAAAGCGGCTCTCGCAGCAAATGCAGCTCTCGCTGCAAAGCACTTTTGCTGCT
>Avalanche_p1__coassemble_1710_pt1 | contig 11065 bp, 5 predicted proteins | sample Avalanche_p1__metabat2_low_PE_032 | metagenome-assembled genome bin Avalanche_p1 | reverse complement strand
TCTAAGACAGAGACTACAAACTCAGTCATTACTGATTCACGCGCAACTAAGCCATTTATGGATCCTGTTGAGGCGATCACCACTGAGGTTCTCGACGACAAGGACGCCCAATCAAAGTCTACTGATGGTGTTGCCACTGTTATCACCTCTGGAGCTTATACCCCTGCCTCAACCGATGCTGAAGCTGATAATAATGCTGCTTTAGTAGTTGAGGAACAGTCACACAAAGATCCTACCGAGGAGCACTCTTACACCACTGAAGAGACCGATGACTATGTAGCCACTGTAATCACTAAGACCATTATCCAAAAGGATGAGTCCCTTAGTGAGGGCAATGCTGCTGCCAATGCAGATATCAATACTGACGCAAGCTCGGATGTAGCTGATGCAGCCGGTGCAGCTGACGCTGATGCAGCCGATGCGGCTAATGCAACTGCTGAGAGCGCCGCTAGTGATGGTGCTGCAAGTGATAATCAAGGCACTGCTGATACAGTGGATCAAGGTGCACAGGCTCAAGTTGGTGATGGTGCTGATGAGGCATCTAATGGCACTAGTGCTGAGGAAGAGGCTAAGATCGCTGCCAAGGCTGCTTTAGATGAAAAGCGTGCGGCATTGCGCAGAGCTATGTACGGTGATGATGCCGATAATATGCCGCCACGTCGCAAGCGTGGTAGCTATATCGACTTAACTGGCCGTGGCGATGTTTTAAGCTACGATCCTGATGAGCTTACTAAGAGCTTTGAGCAACCTGAAAACTCTCAATCGGGTGCTAATGTAGTTGACGGTGCTTTAAGCCGCAATGTACCTGTATCGTCACTGTCATCTGCTGAGATCAGAGCTATGGCTCAAGCTAAGGCAGAGGCTGACAGAGCTGCAGCTGAAGCAGCTAATGCAGGTGCTGAGGCTATTAAGGCTAAGAGCCCTGGTGTACGTATTATGCGTACTACCACAGCACCAAAGGCCCAGCCTCAAGCTCAGCAAGATCAGATGGTTTACTCACAAGGCGGAGCAGTAGTGGTCTCTAAGCGAGTCTCTGCTGAAGAGGCAGGTGCTCTGCTCAATGCTAATAAGCAAAGTGCACGAATCCCTACTTCGCCTACCGCTATTGAAGGCTCTACTAGCTATCTTGAGCGTACAGCAGAGAAATCTATCATGAGCCAACATGAGCGTATTAAAGAAGACGCTAGCGTTCCTACTACCATCGTAGTACGCGGCAATTAACGTTTATCAAGCAACCTAAAGTCCCAAGCTTTAAAGTGTTATGCTCTATTAGCTTCAAGCATTGGCTATGGTTGCTCTGTAAATCACTGATTTACAAACTTAGATTGCTTTACACCATGCTTTAACTGTCACCAAGGCTATTTAGCCACCAGAGGACTAACTACTGTCAAAGATCAGATGAGATTGAATTTGTTCGATGTCAGAGATCAGATGAATAGTGCGTTGTTTGTGTCTGCCGTCCAAGATCAGATGCTGCTGCCTGTATATGATGTCAAAGATCAGATGACCGGGCGCTGTTTGTGTCTGCAATCAGAGATCGGACGAGGATGCTTTATCTGATGTCAAAGCTTAGATGAGCGGGCGCTTGTCCTTATGTGTCTTTATGTTAAAGATCGTGGATGGTGCAGATATGGTATGCATGTAGGCAAATGATGCTTTTTAACCATACGTAGTTAAGAAGTTTTCGCAACTAGAGATACAGTGCTATTAGATTTTTGCTGATAAGTAGATAATCTTGAAGCCCAAGCAACTTGACATCAAGTGTAGCTGCGCTGTGTACTTATGCAATCAAGGCCCAATGATTGCACGTGCAACAAAAAATAAACTAGCACATGTTTTATTATGGTTTTAGTGACCATGATCCGACACTTTGTGCTTTATGAAGATTAATATAGCGCTAAGCCTTTATCTTTGCGCTTTTACTGAGGCTTACTAGTCTTTTTGAGCTTAAGACTGGTATAGCTTTATTAACCTTAGGCGTGGATGCAAATAAAAGCATCGTGTCAAAGATTGTTAAGCGTTATCCCTTGTACAAACTTTGACAAACGCCCATCAACATATTGACCCTTCTGTTTATCTAAAAGCTGAGTCTTTTAGATGTGATGGGCAAACGCGCTATCAGGGTATGCAACTACACACTGCTACTTGATACTCCAGGTCGCGAAAAAGAAAAGAGTTCACTATGGCTGAAGTTAACTTCGACACCACAGGCCAGTTTTCTGGCTGCATACTACTCTCAAGTCCTTCATGGGATCAGAGTAAGCTTTTAAGCGATCTCAAAGAAAAGTGGGATATCGAGCCTAAAGAGAATCTCTCTAAGAGTGACTCTGAGTTGATCTTTGACTTAGACGGTATTCATGCTGCTTTCATGTTTGTGCCAGAGCACATGCCTGATGGTGAGGCAGAGGCCTATGCGTCTAACAACTTCCAGTGGCCCGAGGCCAATGCAGTAGCTCAGGCTCATCAAGGCTACATCCACATCTCTGTACATGCCGATTTTCTTATCGACACTATCGACCGCGCCAAACTCTTTACTAAGCTCATGTCCGCTGGCAGCCGTCAGCCTTTTGCAAGCGGCGTTTACACCTCTGGCGTAGTGGTAGAACCAGTTTATTACGATCTCTTTTCTGACATGCTCAAGCACGACTGCCTGCCAATTGAAACTTGGATTTGGTGCGGTGCTGTGACCATCGAAAACGAAGTGATGTGCTATACCTTTGGTATGGAAAACTTCGGCATGGACGAGATGGAGATCTGCGATCCAAATATGGACATCGATGGCATGCGTGAGGTGTTACGTAACCTTGCTTACTATGTGCTAGAAAACGATGCCATCTTAGGCGACGGTGAAACTGTAGCCTTCTCAGATCAAGAGAGCTATACCGTAACTCACTCTCGCGGTATCGCCATGCCAGATCAGATGACCTACAAGGTCTCTCGTAATGAAGAAAATGTTGAGGTGGTTGCTACTGAAGCTGAGGATGCCTCCACTGACAATGCTCAAATTATCGACGAGCACAGCATTGTAGTTACTGGCCTTGAAGAAGAATCAGATCCACATATTGCAGCTTTAGCTCGCAAGATGATCTCTTTCTTAAACTGTGATTGTTCCTATATTCCACCTACTTCCGATATCGCAGCTATTCGTGAGGCTTACGATCAAGCATCTGTACAAGGTTTATCTGAGGGCTTTGTCCCAATGTTAATTGCAGTTAACGACCTGCTCTTACAGTGCATGATTGTTAACTCCGATCCATTTACCGAGTCAGAGGATGGTCTTGAGTTCTCCTTTGATCACGTACGTGATTACCGCTCTACTGCTTTATCTACCGAAAGCGATAACGGCAAGGTAACTTTAGCCTATCGCATTAGTGAGTGCGAAGAAAAGGCCGCTAAGGACAATATCGACTGGGATCAACTCATTATCGGTCGCGTTGAGAACGGTCGTTCCTACAATAACTTCTCCTCAGTTATCGACCACGACACTGAGATGAGTGTGCCGCTGTTACTTGCTAAGCTGCCTGTAACTAATCCATGGGATGTCTTTGCCTTCTTACCATTTGGCGGCTGGGGTGATTGCCCTGCTCCTGAGGATATTACCTCTATTTCCAAGTTCTGGTTTGAGCGTTACCAAGCTATGCCAGCTGTACTCACTCATGATGAGCTTGAGTATATTGTTCCAGCTCCAGTTCCTGAGGATAAGGCTCTAGAGCTAGCAGTTGAGCAATACGGTCTGTGCCATGAGCTCACTGAGTTGCACCACTATGTTGGCTGCCTTGCTGACTCACTTAGACAGTCTACTGTTTGGTACTTCTGGTGGCGCTAAGGCCTTTATAGCAAAGGCTCTTCATAGCTAAGATCCTTATAGCAAAGTGTCTTTAGCTCTAATAGCTAAGGACATTTATTGCTAAGGCCTTAATTGCTAAGAGCCTTGGAGCAAAGTGCCTTTAGCTCTTCTTAGGCCTTACGGTCTCATGTACAGCCCTACTCTTAGCTAGATGCATTTAAGCGAGCGCGAGCTTGCTAGATTGGCCATACAAACCATCCTAAGACGCAAAAAGCCGCAGCTGCGGCTTTTTTGCTATATGAAAGATAATCATCAGTGCCCATCATTTTGGGCAGTTGCTGAGTAATGAGCTAGACGTTATAGTGCGGTAATAAGCGGCGAGTTTGTCTGTAAGTATAGGCCAGAGTGTAAATAGACTCACATGCAGTAGAGTCGAGTTTTACGTAATTGCCGATAGTGGCACCGTCTTTGAGGTGTAAGCTCTCTACTAGCTTAACTACATCCACCATAGGCAGGCCCATCTCAAAGAAGTTTTGCGGCAGACCACAACGATGGAAGAACACTCTGAGCGCCTCAATACCCTTGAATGCTGTATCGGTTGGATCATCGTAATTAAGCGCAATACCAAAGACCTTATTGGCAAACTGAGCCATACGCATTGGATTGTGCTTTAAGCAATATGTCATCCATGCTGGGATGAGTACAGCAAGGCCTTCACCACGTAGAGTTCTGTAAGTAGCAGCGAGCTCAAGCTCAAGCACATGCACCGACCAATCTGCCTCACGACCTAAACCACACATACCATTTTGTGCCAAGGTGCCAGCTAGCATGAGATTAGCACGTGCATCGTAATCATTTGGATCTTCAATAGTACGAGGTAGAGTGTTGATGATAGTGCGTAAGATACCTTCGCACAGTTCATCAGTGAGATTTACGTTTGGAGTATTAGTAAAGTAGCACTCAATAACGTGAGCGATCATGTCCATTGCAGCAACTGCAGTAGACTTGTTGTCGATAGACAAGCTCAGTTCAGGATTGATGATGGCAAAACGAGGTAAGAATGCTGGCGAGCTCTTATTGAACTTACGCAGCTTGCCATCAATCTCACGGGCGATGGTACAAACTGCAGAGCACTCGGCACCGGTATCAGATGAAGTGGTAATCGCACCATTAATCAAGGTACGTACTGGCTCACGCACTCCTGAGAAGAAGTCCCAAAAGTCACCAGCGTATAAAGCACCTGCACTAATAGCTTTTGCGCTGTTAATCGCTGAGGCACCGCCTACAGCTAATACCGCATCAATATGCTCTTGTCGGCAATAGTTAATGCCTTCATAAACAGTATCGGCCCAAGCAATTTCTTGCGTCTTACCAAACACAAAAAACTCTAATCCTGCGCGATCTAATGAGCGCTTAATACGATCAAACAAGTCAGGTTTATGGGAGGCGTCATCATAATGAATCATGATGCGACGAGCACCTTCATACTTTAAGATTGAACCTGCCTCGTTCTCACGGCCACGTCCGAACATAACAAAGGTACGGCGCTGATAGTCAAAATTCTGCATGGCTCCGATGCTCCTTATTATTTCAAACGGGCAAAAACTAATTTAGCAAAGATATGAGCTTAAGTAGCTCACAACGCTTTTTTAGTGAGTGAGGCAAGTATAGCATGATTGCTAAAGCCCATAGCGCCTAGTACAAGCAAAGACAGCTATGCCCATGCTTAAGCCAAAGTCTCATCACCATTAGATGCTAAGCTTTCAAATAACCTAGCAAAGTCACCATAACAGACATAGTTACATGCACATTTTGCAAAAATGTCAGCTTTTGCATGCATATTGACCATATGCCAATGTAAGTGGGCTTGGCAATGCTTTAACCGCTTGTTGTCGTTAGGCCCTTGTTTCATGGGCTTTGTAAGGCACAGGTATTTAAAAGGGCAAACTATTTACGTAAATACTTGTCCTAAGATGTCGCAAAGTCTGAGAAATTCTGTATTATACGGGCTTATCATGGGGCAGTTGTCACTGTTTCGTGAGCAAAATGGCACCTGTATTGTCATGGTGTCATCGGCCTATGCACTACAAGCTTAATCATTTAGCTAGGTGCTTTTCTGCTTTGCGCCGAGAGTACTCGCCGTTTATTATGCAGGTCTAGGCCCGAAAAGTATTATTGTGGCCGGGCTGCGGCAGCATAAGGAACCATCTCTACGCAAACACCATATTTGCATGTAATGACTAATAAAACTTGTCACATACGATGCCTTATTGCTGTGTACACCCAAAGGTGTCCTGCAGCTGCCCGCTGAAGTGAAATACCACATACATGAGCTTAAGTTAGACCTAAATTTAACATTAGCTCGCTACAGTTGTTCTACTCTAGCAACTAAGCTATGAGTAAACAGCCTAAGGTTAATCGCTTGGGGCGGGGTCCTTCTTACCTTTCATCTTGGACTTATACGAGTGGAAAATACTCCTAAGTTGCAAGCGGCAGAAGCCGCTTCAAATGAGGCAAGTGCTGCAACTAGCACTCCAACATCTCCTTTATCAACCGTTCAGGGCATCAAGAACTTAGCTGCAGCCCCAAAGGGATCTGCCTCCCATCGCGTAGGTGAACTGCCAGGTCAAAAACCTTCTCCTGAGAAGCAGAATCGTAAACCTATTCTGACTGTCAAGAAGCTCACTAAGCGCTTTGATAATTTCGTAGCTGTAGACGAAGTGGACTTAACCATCTATGAAGGTGAAATTTTCGCCTTACTCGGCTCTTCAGGCTGCGGTAAATCCACTTTGTTACGTCTTTTAGCAGGTTTTGAGCAGCCAACCTCTGGCTCTATCATGCTCTGCGGCGAAGAAATGATCGGTGTGCCACCGTACAAACGTCCTTTAAACATGATGTTCCAGTCTTACGCTCTGTTCCCATACATGACCGTAGGCCAAAACATCGCTTTTGGTTTAAAGCAAAGCAAGTTACCAAAGGATGTAATTCAAGACCGTGTAGAGCGTATGCTGCGCCTTGTGCACATGGAAAACTATGTGGACAGAAAGCCATATCAGCTCTCTGGTGGTCAACGTCAGCGTGTGGCTTTAGCTCGTTCTTTAGCTAAAGAGCCTCGCCTGCTGCTCCTTGATGAGCCAATGGGTGCACTTGATAAGAAGCTGCGTGAGCAGATGCGTCTTGAGCTCGTTGACATCATCAACTCAGTTAATGTTACCTGTCTGATGGTTACCCACGATCAAGAAGAAGCCATGACCATGGCTGATCGTATTGCCATTATGGATAGAGGTGAGTTTATTCAAGTTGGAGGTCCTCGTGAAATCTACGAAAACCCTAACTGCCGTTTCTGCGCTGAGTTCATCGGCTCAGTAAACATCTTTGAAAGCTCCTTAGTAACCTCTTCAGCTACCCAATCTTTAATCAAGGCTCGTGATTTCAACCACTTAATCGAGTTATCTCACGATATCGATTTGGCTGACGGTATGCCTCTCATTATTGCGCTGCGTCCTGAGAAGATTTACATCTCTCATGAGCGCCCTGCTGAGAATACCAACTGGTGTGAGGGTGTAGTAGAGAACATCGCTTACTTAGGCGACGTGTCTATTTACTATGTAAAGCTCACCAACGGCCGTATTGTTACTTCAACACTGCCTAACGTAGACCGATTCAAGCAAGGCCTTCCAACTTGGGAAGACCATGTTTACTTAAGCTGGGATCCAGATTCCTGTATTGCTCTGACCATTTAATGGCCATCGACCACCAAGTGATACTGCAATGCCCTCTAGGCAAAGATGGGCTCAGACATAAGCATGTGTCTGACCATCAGCTTGCACTCACTTAAGGACATGCCCCTCAAGACACAAATAGATCTATCTAAAAGATAATGTTTTCACAAAGATACCTGCAGCATCAGGCAGAGAACAGCTTGAAAAAAAGCAACTTTCACTGACAGACTGTAGATATCTCATAGCGCTCTTGAGGCAGGCTATTGTGCACAACTATACAGGTAACTGCGATGTCCACTGGCTTAAGCTCGAATCTTAGTTTTATCCGACGCGCTTTTGCTACAAAGCGTGTTACTTCAAATGAGACTGGAATGATGAGTACACATCAGCACACTTGGCGTGATTACGCACTCATTTTTCTACCGTACCTATGGATGGTACTGTTCTTCTTACTGCCATTCTTGATCATCTTTAAGATCTCTTTGTCAGTATCAGAAATCGCCATTCCTCCGTACTCTCCTTTAGTTACCTTTGAAGAAGGTGCCATGCAGATCATTCTGCATTTGGAAAACTACACCTACATCTTCACTGATCCTGAAGGAACTTATATTCGTTCCTACCTGAAGTCTTTACAGGTAGCAACATTCTCTACTTTCTTCTGTTTGTTAATCGGTTATCCGATTGCTTGGGCGTTAGCTACTGCTCGTCCTGCTATGCGTAATGTACTGTTCATGCTCATCATTATGCCGAGCTGGACTTCGTTTGTAGTGCGTATCTACGCTTGGATGACTCTGTTAAAGCGCGATGGTCTTATCAATGAAATCTTGATGACCTTAGGCATTATCGATGCGCCGATTCAGATTCTGCAAACAGATGCTGCAGTTTATATCGGTATTGTGTACTGCTACTTGCCGTACATGGTACTGCCGTTATTCTCAGCATTAATGAAGGTTGACTACTCATTAATCGAAGCTGCTTCAGACTTAGGTTGCCGTCCTGTAAAGACTTTCTTTAACTCCTTAGTACCGCAAACTAAGTCAGGTATTGTTGCCGGCTCTATGCTCGTCTTTATCCCAGCCATCGGTGAATACGTTATTCCTGAGCTGCTTGGCGGTAAGGGCTCGATCCTCATCGGACGTATCTTATGGCAAGAGTTCTTTAACAATCGTGACTGGCCACTTGCTAGTGCTGTAGCCATCATCATGCTCATCATCCTTGTGATCCCAATTGTGGTCTTCTACAAGATCGAGCGTAAGGAACAGGAGAGGATCAATGCACGGAAGTAAGCAAAGCAAAGCTGCCATTGCACGCGGCGTGATCATTGCCTGTGCCTTGGTATTCTTATACCTGCCTATCGTGACCTTGATTGTGTACTCATTCAATGAGTCACGTATGGTGACTGTTTGGACTCAGGCATCTTTAAAGTGGTACCGAGCCTTATTTAACAACTCAGACATCATCCGCGCAGTTGGCGTTTCGCTCTTAGTAGCGTTTATGACAGCTTGTGCCTCCGTGGTGTTAGGCACCTTAGCTGCATTCGTGTTAACCCGCGTAGGCAGCTTTAGAGGCGAGTCATTATTTGTACTGTTAATGACCGCTCCGATGGTGTTACCTGAGGTTATTACTGGTCTTGCACTGCTGCTGATCTTCGTAACTTTAGGTTCTCATATCCCTATTTTTGCTGATCGCGGCATTTGGGCCATTTGGATTGCTCACGTAACTTTCTGCTCAGCCTATGCAACTGTAGTTATCCGCTCTCGTTTTAGAGAGCTTGATACCTCCATTGAAGAGGCTGCTATGGACTTAGGCGCAGGCCCTGTCAAAGTATTCTTTGCCATTATCCTTCCTGCCTTAATGCCATCTGAAGTTGCTGCATTCTTACTGGCTTTCACCATGTCTATGGATGATTTGGTGATTGCATCATTTATTGCAGGCCCTGACTCCACTACTCTACCTATGCTGATCTTCTCATCAGTACGTAGAGGCCTGTCACCTGAGATCAACGCGTTAGCAACTATCATCGTCTTCATCGTATCTATCTTTACCTTCTTTGCATGGTTATCCATGGTCAAGAAGCAAAAACGTAAGCGTGCCGATGCTGCCAAGGCTGAAAAGGCCTCCGCAGAAGAGCAAAAGCTGCATTACTTTGCTCCACACGGCGATGAAATGCTCGATAGCGACTTCAAGCTCAATCCAGTAGCTCTGGCACTGTTGCAAGCTCAGGCTAAAGCTTTAAGCCGTGGTGAAGATACAGCTGCAGCAACTGCTTTAGCTTTAAAGTCGATGCGTAGCCCTAACGTGGTTGATACCAAGGGTAGAAAAGCCGGCGCTGTGGTAGCTGCAGAAGATGGCGAGGCAGTGGATAACACCGAACTTGCTGAGGCCTACGCAACTGCAGCTGAGCAAGCTTTAGAGCGTGTTGAGCGTGAAGAGGCCGAAGCTGCATTGCGTGAGGCTCAAGTCCAACAAAGCAAGGCAGAACCAAGCACAGTAGCTGTAAGCCCTGTAGTGACCGAAGAGCAAGCTGCAAAATTAGAGGCTGCTCGTAAGGCTGCATCCGAAGCCGCATCTGCCGAGGTCAAGAAGTCCTCAAGCAGCTCAGCTAAAGATGCAACCGCAGCTCAAAGAATTGAGTCAGAGGGTATTGCTCAAGCTGGTATGGCTCGCGTGTTAGATCACGAGGAGTTTGGTGAGGTTAAGTTCAATCCATCTAATGGTGAAGATCAAGACCTTATCGCCCCTGCCCCAACTTCCATGAAGGCAAAGCTTAAGGGTGCAACCGCTCCTGCTACTACCTCAACCTCGCTTGCTGATGCTAAGGCACGTAAGGCTGCAACTAAGGCCGCCATTAGCAAGGCACAAAGTAGCGAGACTGAATCAAATGATTCACTTGAAGTAGCCAGCGACAAGAGCAATGCAAAGAGCAGCGTAGTGGCCACTACTGCAAGCTCTCTTGCTCAATCAAAAGCCCGCAAGGCAGCAGCCGCTGCCGCCCGTGCTCGCGCCCTAGCCTCAAGTGCATCAGATAACAAGAGCGCTGCAGAAGTCACCAAGACCTCATCATCTGATATTGCTAGCGCCAACGTCATCGACAACACCGACAAGTAGCCTAGCAACTCATCCCAAGGCTATCAATCCCTAGCCTCCAAAAGCCCCGATTCTTCACCAAGACTCGGGGCTTTTTTCATCCCTCCGCATACACCACAAAATTACTCACCGTCTTTTACATAAATAACATGTAAATAACGATGGCAAATTCGTTTCACAGCCCCTCAAAACCAATAGATACACAATATCTACAGCACCATCAAAAAGTAAAAAATAATGTGTTTACGATCAAACATTTTTGCTTTGCTATGTTTTACAAATACAAATAAAACAACATAATCGTTAGCAAGTGTAAGAAAGATCATAATGCCCCGAACCGATGTGTATTGAGCCGTGGGCAATGCAAACAACTAACTATAAGGATCTGTCCCATGGCAGTATACGTAAACACCAATTACAGCGCCCTTCAAGGCCAAAGATACCTCGGCAATGTCCAGAACTCCCTGAC
>Avalanche_p1__coassemble_1538_pt1 | contig 12413 bp, 8 predicted proteins | sample Avalanche_p1__metabat2_low_PE_032 | metagenome-assembled genome bin Avalanche_p1 | reverse complement strand
CGCTTGTCATTTTTGGCTTTGGCAAAGACGTATCCATGTTCGCTAGGCACTTTAGGCTTGAGGTGTTTGAGCGAGCATCTCTTGTTTACGACGGCGGCGTGATGCACACAGTGGATTGCCGCAGATAAGAGCGATACCAGCTTTCACCTTCTTTTTGTACTTAAGAGGGAAGCCACACTCCTTACACTCGCTTGCCACCGGCACACCTGGTAGTATGAACTCACAGCTTGGGTAGTTATTACAGCCAAAGAAGATGCGTCCTGAACGTGCTCTTCGGCGCTCTAATTGCCCTTTGTTGCACGATGGGCAGCTAATCTCCTCATCAACCGAGTCCTCTTTGTAAGTGTAAGTACATTGAGGGTAGTCTGAGCAGCCAATAAAAAGACCATAGCGACCTTTCTTTACGGCTAACCGTGCCCCACACTCGGGGCAGGTGCTTTCTAGCGTCTTAAGCGTTACGACTGCATTAGATCTAGCTGTGTAATAGCGTAGCTTACACTTAGGAAAGCATGAGCATCCTAAAAACGCTACCCTCTCATTTTGTCTTAAGATAAGGCTGCCCTGTCCGCATGCCGGGCATGGATCACCCTCTTTGAGCAGCATCTTGTTATAGCGTTCTTGATCAGCTGCAGATAATTCAGGATAAGAAGCCTCATTATCTGCATCTGCAATCCCGCTCTCGATTATCGCCACTGGCTCTGCGATAGTAAGGTCTGGCTTTGCCTCCTTATCGCCATCAGCAATGCCGTCTTCTAAAGAAGTATCTTGCTGCGCTTTAGCACTTAGATTTTGGCCATTATCATGAACAATCTTTGTCTCATCACTGCTTGAGGCCTCTTCATCCTCAACCACCTCAATCATCTTGTTGAGAATTTGCACCGCACTGCCAGAGGCTAGACTCTCGCTATCCTCTACGGCACTAACTTGCGCTCCACTTCCGCTTTGCTCTAATGCACAAACAGAGGTTGCACTTACGCTTTGCTCAACTGAACTAACAGGGGCTCCATTTCCGCTTTGCTCTACTGAATTAACAGGGGCTCCATTTCCGCTTTGCTCAACTGAACTAACAGGGGCTCCATTTCCGCTTTGCTCTACTGAATTAACAGGGGCTGAACTTTCGCTCTCCTCTATGGTCGTGGTTTGCTCATCTTTAATATCAGCGGTTACAACGACAGCAGTAGCTAGGTTACGCTTAAGCATATCCTCAAGCGCATCAGGAGCTTGTTGATTTTCATCCTTTGTAAGGATGGGAGTAGATGCGTTTACATGCAGCTTATTGTTGTGCTCATCTACATGAGTGGAGCTTGTAGATCCATTTTGCTCTAGTGTTGGCATGCTCGATGGGCTTTTGCCATTATCTGTCTCATTAGTTGAGATATCTACAAGTGACTCTGTAGTCTCTATATGAGCGTTAGTTGTGAGGTTATCGTTTTGCAGCATGGTAATTATGCAGCCTACTTGATGAGACTGAAAACATGAGAAGAATGATTAATTTGAGGAAAGGCATTTTACTCTATGATTCAGTCATTTGAGCATGAAGTGCAATCTTCATTACTTGACAGGCGTGGTAAGATATCAACGGAATTTTTGATTCTATTTTTTCTTGGACCATGCTTACAATGGCTCAATTATCAGCTTTTGTAAGTTCTTAGCATGCTGCATCGTTTAACTTAATTGCCTTAAGGCTACTTAAGTAGAGCTAGGTTAGTCATGCCATGGTCTAAATACTTAGGTTTGATGACACGAGGTTTTTGAAGAACATGGCTGTTCGTGAGATCCTGATTTACCCAGATGACCGTTTAAGAGCCCCAACTGTTGAGGTCACTGTCTTCGATGATGCACTTAAGGCTCTGGTTCAGGACATGTTTGATAGCATGTACCACTATGACGGTATTGGTCTTGCGGCTCCTCAGATTGGCGTGAGCAAGAAAGTCGTAGTTATCGACATTGCTGATGTTGACAGTGAGGGTCAAGTTCTTAAGCACAATCCTATGGTAATCATCAATCCAAAGATTGTTGAAAAGAGCGGTAGCATCGAATACAAAGAGGGCTGTTTATCAGTCCCTGAGTACTACGATACTGTTACCCGTGCTGAGCGTGTGAAGGTTGAATACCAAGACGTAGATGGTAATCCACAGTCCATTGAGACTGGCGACTTATTAGCTATTTGCCTGCAGCACGAGATCGATCACCTTGATGGTCATATCTTTGTTGACTACTTAAGCAGCCTTAAGCGTACTAGAGTCACTAAAAAGATGGCCATGATTAAAAAAGAGCGTGAGGAAGCATAGTAGTTCTTTATCCGCTTTAAGTAAGCTTGTACATACGCCATTTATGCCTGTGCACAGGCAAAGCTTAATGCGCTACCCCACCTCTTAATTCTTGTCTCGAAGCTACCTGTGTCAGAGCAGGCCTTGTGCACCATAGGTAGCTTACAAAGCTATAACTTAGCTTATAGAATCCATTTCTATCCTGAGGCATTATCAGCCCGTATCTTTTATCCAACACCACCTCAATGCTCTTAACCTTAATGCTGCCTTGTGCGTAGCATCTTAGTTATAACTTGTATGAGCTTGGATAAACGATACACACTTGTAGGAGCCTAGAAACTTAGATGGCTGAGAAAATCATATTTGCAGGCACTCCAGACTTTGCAGCCGTGCACTTACAAGCACTGCTCGACAAAGGCTTTGATGTAGTTGCTGTTTATACACAGCCTGACCGTCCAGCAGGTCGTGGTCACAAACTCACACCAAGCCCAGTTAAAGAGCTAGCCCTTAAGCACAACCTGCCTGTTTACACTCCACTGAACTTCAAAGAAGAGGAAGATAAAGCACAGTGGGAGGCAATTGGTGCTGACATTGCAATTGTGGTTGCATATGGCGTCATCTTGCCAGAGCGTGTGCTTAACGCCCCTCGTTTAGGCTGTATTAACGTACACGGCTCATTACTGCCAGAGTGGCGTGGTGCTGCCCCAATTCAAAGAGCACTGTTAAGTGGTAAGGGAACTACTGGTGTTACCATCATGCAGATCGTTAAAGCCCTAGATGCTGGCGATATGCTCTTTAAAAAGGAAATGCCGATCTTAGATAGCGATACCTCAGGCTCTTTATTTGAGCGTATGGCAACTGTGGGTGCTGAGGCTTTAGTTGAGGCTCTGCCAGATATTCTTAGCTCTAAGATCACCCCTGAGCCTCAGGATGAAAAGCTTGTAACCTATGCAGCTAAGCTAAGCAAGGAAGAGTCGCCGCTTAACTTCAACAAAAGCGCTCAAGAGCTGTGTTTGCAAGTGCGTGGTCTTAACCCTTGGCCAGTAGCTACCACCTCACTTGGTGATACCTTATTTAAGGTCTTTGAAGCACACGTCTTAGCTGATGGAGAAATTGGCGCTCTTGGCGACACCTCCAACCTAGGTGCTGGCGCTATCGTTGAGGTAAATGCCTCCGGCATCGTCGTAAAATGTACCGAAGGCTTCTTAGTTTTGAAGACCATTCAGGCCCCTGGTAAGGGAAGAGTGAGTGCCGCTGACTTAGCTCGCTCCAGAAAGGAACAGTTTGCAAGAGGTGTGTGCTTTGCCTAAGTTTGAACGTCCAGCATTTCGCAAGTCTAAAAACTTTAAGCCAAAGACTCCTAAGGTTGAAGTCGCTGGCTCGAAGTCACGTGCTGCTGCAGCCTTAATCGTTGAGGCGGTGAACAAAGGTGTATCCATGAGTGAGGCAGTGCCACAGTACTGCGCACAATTTGACTCTCGCGATACTGCCTTTATCAAAGAGATCGTATACGGTACCTTACGTCACCGTCGTATCCTCATGGGTACTTTAAAGCCAATGTTCGACTTTAAGATTACTGAGCGTAATCGTGTTGTACAGGCTTTACTCATTACTGCCATGTATCAAATTGTCTACATGCGCGTACCTGCCCATGCTGTAGTTTCAGCTACTGTTAGTGCCTGTGGCGATATTGGTAGAAAGTCTTTCACCTCTACAACTAACGCCATCTTACGTCGCTTTTTACGTGAAGGTGCTAAGGTTATTGAATCAGATAATGATGCTGTGACCTACTCTTTCCCTGACTGGCTCGTTACTCGTCTTCAAGATGGCTATGACGCAGCTACTGTCAAAAAGATTCTAGAGGCCTCCAATATCAAGGCTCCACTGTTCTTGCGTGTAGAAAACTCTAAGGTCAGCACTGAGGAGTTCGTTGAGCATTTAGCCAAAAAAGAAATTAGCTCCACGACCTCTAAGTTGTGCAAGAGCACCGTTAAGTTAGATGCTGCAGCTAATGTCTACGATATCCCAGGCTTCTCTGAGGGTCTGTGCACCGTACAGGATATCTCTGCTCAGCTTACCGCTGATTTTCTCAAGCTCGACAAAGACAAGGCCATGCGCATCTTAGATTGTTGCTGTGCACCAGGCGGCAAGACTGCTCATATCCTTGATCTTTCGCCTAAGAGCCACGTAACTGCTTTAGATATCGAAGAGTCACGCTTAGAGCAAACTGTTTCCACCTTAAAGCGCTTAGGTCGCCTCAAGAATGTGGAACTTAAGGCAATGGATGCTACGAATCTTGATGCACTTGAGGGAAGCTTTGATCGTATCTTAGTCGATGCTCCTTGCTCTGGTACTGGTGTTATTCGTCGTCACCCTGACATCAAGTGGCTGCGCCGCGATAAAGATATTGCCGCCTTATGTGAGATTCAAGCAAAGATCTTAGATGCAGCTTATGAAAAGCTCTCTAAGGGCGGTGTTTTACTCTATACCACCTGCTCTATCTTGCCTGATGAAAACATCCGTCAAGTTGAGGCCTTCTTAAAGCGCCATAGCGACGCTATTCAAGACCCAATTTGCTTAGATGGAAAAGAGTACACCACCTTGCAAAGACTGCCTGGTGACGATGACGGCGACGGCTTCTTCTACGCTCGTTTCATCAAGCCTGAATAAGCTTTGAAAATGACTTGCCCTCCATAAGGCCAAGTCTTAGTAGTGGCCAGTCTTTAGTAAGGACTTGGCCATACGTAATGGCAAGTTATAAATTATAAGAAAGACTCACTAAGTGGGCATGCCATACCATGCGGCCTTAGCTACTAAAGGCTTGCATGTACTCAAAAGGCTTATGTATATAGCCTAAAGTAGTAGTAACATCTGAGGCCTAACATCAAGCTGATGTGGCTTCTAAGAAGTGCGACATTCTTGGTTTCAAGCGCTAGAGAAAGGCCTAAGCTAGTTGAAAGGCAAGGTGAGCTTTTCAACTGACCTTAGGCGCAATAGCGGCACATTAACTATTGAGTCATTGACTTTAGCTCAATGAGTATCGGGGATCATAGTGAAAATCATCATTATCGGTGCCACTCAAGTAGGTACCGAGTTAGCCGAATATCTGGTGCAAGCCGGTCATGCGGTAACTCTTATTGATAATCCATCTACCGAACTGACACAAATTGCTAACCGTCTCGATCTGCGCGTAGTACAGGGCGATCCTACTTGGCCATCCGTTTTGCGTGAGGCCGGTGCCCGTAACACTGAACTGTTAGTAGCTACCGCGCCTAATGACGAAATTAACATCGCTACCTGTTCTGTTGCCGCTGCACTGTTCTCCATTCCCCGCAAGATTGCGCGTATCCGCGCTTCAGACTTTTTAAGTGAGTCAGATAAGCTCTTTGGACCTAAGGCCATCCCGATCGATCACATCATCTCTCCAGAGCGCATCATGGCCGATGCAATTGATGATTTGATGGAACTACCAGGAGTAACTGCACTGCACTCCTTTGCCAAAGATCGTCTCATCATTACTGCCGTATGCGTAACTAAAGGCGGTAAGCTGATTGGAGCCTTAGTCACCGATCTTGAAAACTACGATGGTCGCTGTAAGGTGCTAGCCGTTTATCGTAACGGACAGGTATTAGATAAACTCAGCACTCAGACTATTGAAGAGGGTGATGAGATCTACTTTTGCGCCGAGCGTACCCGCACCTTAAATCTCATTGGTGCACTGATGCCACTCAAGCCAAATGGCAAGAACGTGGTAATTCAAGGCGGCTCTCACATTGCTGATGCTATCGCGATACGTTTAAGTAAGCGCTATAACGTGAAACTGATTGAGCCAGATCCTGAGCGAGCTGAACGTATCTCACCACGCTTTAAGGACATGCCTGTTGAGCTCTACTGTGCTGAAGCATCGAATATCGACTTCGTGCTTGAAGAGAAGCTCTATCATACTGATACCTTTATTGCAGCTGCTCCTAGTGAAGAGAGCAACATCATGGCATCTTTACTCATTCAGCGCATGAACAAGGTACGTACTATCGCTATCATTCGTCAGCCATCACTGCAAGATATTGCTCAGGCCGGTAATGAAATCAATGCCATCGTATCCCCACGTGAATCTGTAATTTCCGCATTGCTCTCTAACATTCTCCAAGAGGGTGTAGAACGCATGCGCATCTTCAGACAAGGACAGGCTGAGGCTTTGGAGCTCTTAGTTCAAGGTAATAAGCGCTCTTCCAATGTGGTAGGTCGCAAGATTGAAGATCTCAACATCCCAGCTGGCGTGCATTTTGGTTTGGCACTACGCGACAAGTTAGTAGTAAAAATTGATGAGAACTTCATCTTTGAAGATGGCGATCGTGTCGTTACTTTCCTAACCGACCGCATGCAGATGAGAAACTTAATTAAGCTCTTTAAACCACGCGCCTTCTGGCTGCCTCACTGGTAGAGAGGTTAAACATGGTTATTAATCTTTATGCCGTCTCCAAACTGCTTGGACCATCCTTAATTGCAGTGGGTATCACTGGACTGATTCCAACTATCTATGCCTTGTTCACCCACACTGATGGTGCTTTTAGCTTTGTGGCTATGACCGTTATCTCGCTAGTCGCTGGTAAGATCTTATCCATGATAGGAAAGAGAGCCGGTAATTACTCTGTTTCCATTCGTGAGCTGTTTTTGTTTACCGCCTCACTGTGGACTTTGATTGCGGTTATCAGTGCTATTCCTATCTACTTCTTGCTGCCTGATGTGGATTACGCCGGAGCTGTCTTTGAAACAGCATCTGCCCTTTCAACTACTGGCGCTACTGCAATTAATGCTTTGGACACTAGGCCTGACGCTATTTTACTATGGCGCTCCATGCTACATCTACTTGGCGGTATCGGGTTCGTGGTGATTGCAGTTGCTGTGCTGCCTCAAGTTGCTATGGGTGGTATGAATATCTTCAAGACCGAAAACACCTACTTTGAGAACAGCTCTAAATTCACACCACACGTAAAGACCATGTCTTTTGCTATCTTGGGCTGGTATATCGCAACCTTTGTGCTTTGTACCATTGCCTATGTCATTGGTGGATTAGATTTCTTTACCGCTATCAATGCTGCAGCAGCTACCGTTTCAACTGGCGGCATGATGCCAACTGATGCATCGATGAATGGTCTTAGCCCATTTGTACACTATTCGGCATGCTTCTTTATGTTTATCTCAGCATGCCCATTAACTGCCTTCATTGCATGTATTATTGGTGACTATCGTAAGCTCTTTGGCGATGAGCAGATCCGCACCTACTTCTTCTTAGTGTTGATCGTGTCTTTAGTCGTAGCTGCAACTTTATACCTGAAAAATGAATATGAACTAGAGCGTGCCTTCCGTATTGCCCTGTTTAATGTCATCTCCGTTAGCTCCTCCACAGGCTTCGCTCTTGAGGACTTTACGCTGTGGAATCCTGTAGCCACAGTCATTTTTATGTTAATTCTGCCTATAGGCGCTTGTGCAGGTTCGACATCCGGTGGTTTAAAAATCTTCCGTATTAATGTGTTGCTCTCATTATTTAGAGTGCAATGTATTAAGAGTATTCACCCTCACCGTGTGATCCAGCCTCAATTTAATGGCAATCCTGTGGATGCTGCCACTGTACAAAGCATTGTTACTTTCTTTAGCTCTTATTTGATCGTTGCAGTCATATCCTCTTTCTTAGCCATCATAATGGGCCTAGGTGCTTCTGATGCGTTTTCTGCAACTATCACTTGTCTATCAAATATTGGACCTCCAATGGGTGATCAGCTCACCCCAAGTGGCAATTTTGCAGGCCTTAACTCAGGCCTTCACCTCCTCTTTGCCTTTGATATGCTCTTAGGCCGTCTTGAGATCATCCCTGTGCTACTGTGCTGCACCCGTATGTTCTGGCGAGCCTAGCAACCATAGGCTAGGCGAACCTACCAAGGCAGGTTTACTTAGCCTTAGCTCTTGCTAGCCTAGATAGCCTTTGCTAGTTAGGCAAACTTAGGGCATGACGCATCGCTCCTCTTTTAAGACGTCTGCCGCCCATAAAAAAGGCCCGTGATATTTACGGGCCTTTTTTTTTGGTAAAAATTGAATGTACAGTTGCGCTTTAGCGACGGTTATTTGCCTCACGACGCTTTAACATCGCCTCTTCAATGTTCACAGCAGGAACACCCTCAGGCAGCTCTGCCGGAGCGCCCACGATAGAGCGGTTAGCCTTATCGATAGAGACAATACGTACTTTAATTGGATCACCTAAACAGAAGATCTCCTCGCCCTTAAAGGTGATGCGACCTTCGGCACTGTTGAAGTCGATATTATCGCGATCAGAGCTAAACAGACTCATAGGAACGAAGATAAAGGCGCCATTAGCGACTAAGCATACACGGATACCGCCACGTACTACATCGAACAGCTCACCATCAAAGACAGTCTTGTTCTCTACATCTGGGGCTAAGTAATCAGCGTATAACCAATCACGTACACCACGCTCAGCCATACGATTAGTACGACGGGCTAAGTTCATCACAGCCAAGGTATTCTCATCTGGCATACGTGGATGCTCCTGATCGCAGATGATAGACTTGATTAAACGGTGGTTAATCATATCGCCATACTTACGAATTGGAGAGGTCCAAGTTGCATAAGTCTCAACACCTAAAGCGTAGTGAGGGGCTGGGTTGATGAGCATCTGAGAGTACTCTTGGTACTTACGCAGCATATTGTCTAAGTAAGTCTTCTCGAGGCTATTGGCATAGCGGCGTGCTGCGCAGAAGCCTTCGATTTTAGAGAGCTCTTCTTCAGTAGTAGTGAAATTAAACTTACCTAAAAGCTCTACTACATCGCCTAACTCTTCTTTAATAAAGCCAGCGTGGGTATTGAAGATACCAGTATTGAGGTTCTTTGCAAGGAAGCTACCGCAAGCTACGTTTGCTGCAATCATGCACTCTTCAACGATCTGATTAGCAATGCGACGGTAGTTAACCTCGATGTGATCAAGAGCGCCATCCTCATTGAGCACGAACTCATAATCAGGACGAGTACGGAAAGAGGCAAGCTTAGTAGTACGGTAGTTATCACGCACCTTAGTCATAGCAACTAAGTCTTCAATCACGCGCTTGATAGTCTCATTTGGATTGAAGTTAGTAGTGTCGCCGTTCTCAATGTAATCAGATACGTAGTTGTATACGAGTTTACCGTGTGACTTGACTAAAGCAATCTTGAACTCAACATTGTCAGTGTCGATGTTACCCTCATTATCAATGTCGATAATGCCAACTAACGCTGGGCGATTTTCATTCATACGCAGTGAGCACAGATTGTCTGCAAGCTCACGTGGCAGCATTGGGATGTTACGACCTGGTAAGTAGATAGAGAAAGCACGCTTGGAGGCCTCCTCATCTAAAGCAGAGTTCTCATCGATATAACCAGTTGGATCAGCAATGGCTACAAAGAGCTTGAAGCCATTTTCATTACGCTCAATGTACAGAGCGTCGTCCATATCCTCAGTCTTTTCGCTATCAATTGTAACGAAAGGAACATTAGTCATGTCCTCACGAGGGAAGTTTTCCTCTAAGAACTTAAACTCATCGGTGCTAAGAGGGGATTCAGTTGGCAGATCAAGTGCACGCAGGCTTACCACCCATGGAGTGGTTGGATCAGAGCTATCGGTAATCTCTTCAACAATAGCAACACGGAAGTGACCATCCTTAAGTGCATGCTTCTTAAGTGAGCACATCACCCAATCGCCTTCGTTTAGCTTCTTGCTCTTATCCTTACGGTAGTCATCAGCCAAATAGCTCAGCTTAATGCCTGGGTTATCAGGATTGATGTTGAGCTTACCGTTGATGTAGGTTACGCGAGCAACAAACTTTTCTTTTAAAGCGCTCTCGACTAAAGACTCAGGAGCAGCCTGACTCTTGCCGCGCTCTTTGTCCTCAGTGATGACAGCAACAATGCGGTCGCCGTTCATCAGCTTCTTCATTTCCTGAGGTGGGATGAAATAGCTATTCTTGTCCTGAGCAACCTCTAGGAAACCAAAACCACGATCAGTTGCTCTTACAATACCTTCTTTCTTGATCTTTTCGGCATCAAAACCTTTCTTTAATGCCTGTAAGGCAGGATCATCAAATAACATAACAGCCCCTTTAGCAAGTTTGCGTGCAACAACGCGTTAAGCCAATACCACAGCACTACAGGCTATGCCTTGAACTCGAACCCTCAAGTGCAGTTCATGCTAGCTTGAGGATATAGGTGTATCTGTGCTGCAGCGAGTACCTTAAGTCAGTTAAGTACCCAAGCGCTTAGCGTTGTGTGTATTGACGCCTGACACTCACCGCATCCGAAACTCAAATTTGTGTGCGAATTATACTAGAAACAAGTTGTTTTTCGGCTGATCTCCGCATAATTTAGATTTTTTCGCCTTAAATAGCCCTTTTGTGACTTATTCAAACGCGAGCAAAGGTCAAAATTATGTAGTTTTAAAATAATTTGCTACATACCCTATACAACAAAAACAAATAGCTGACCTAAACTAGCTCTGATTGAGAGCAATTAACAGAAACTACTAATTGATACGTGTACAGCGCCCTTAGGATTCTAGCTCTGTCGCATTTGCAGTCATGAAAGATGAAAACAAAGCACAAACCCGCTAAAATGCATGAGCAGTTTTTATGGCAGGTTTGTTCTATGTTCACTTGCCTAACTTTAAAAACACATCCATATCGCACAGACATTCATGTCTGATTGTAGAGTGTTGCAGTTTTTAGCAGAGATAACCACTCTTGTTTTAAGCAGGGCTTAACACTGTGGCATTAGCCAAGATACGCTAACTTATCAGATCATAGTGAGCTAGAGATTAAACACCCCCATAGTTTGACTAAGATTACAATCTTGAGTGGCACTCTCTGCTAAAAGCTGCAAACTTATTTAAATACCAGCACGTAAGTGCAGGTTTTTGGAAACAACAAAATGATCAAAGACTGGATTAAAGAAACCCGTCCACAGACATTGCTTTTAGGTGCTACTAATTGCGCTGTTGGCTGCGGTCTAGGCTTTTACTATGGAGCAGTTAATGCCTACAACATTGCAGCTGCTTTCTTAATTATCATCACTGCCATGCTCTTACAGGTACTGTCAAACTTAGCTAATGACTATGGTGATGCCTTTAAGGGAGCTGATGGCGCTAATCGTTTAGGCCCTATCCGTGCTGCCATGACAGGTGCCATCAGCCTCAATGGCTTAAGACGCTTCATGGCTGTAGTTACCATTTTGCTAACTTTCACCGGTCTTACTGCTGTCTACATGACATTAGGCAACGATAGCCATGCTTTTGCTTGGTTTATCTTCTTAGGCGTTATCTCCATTCTTGCAGCAATTCTCTACACCTTAGGTGTTTCCTATGGCTATAGAGGACTTGGCGATATCTCTGTATTCTTATTCTTCGGTGTTCTCGCTGTAATTGGCCCACAGATCATGATTACCAATGCCTCAGGTAGTGGTTTTGAAATCTACCCTGATACCTTCATGCTCTGCATCAGCGTTGGCTTAGGCTCAGTGATGGTGCTCCACACTGCTAATATGCGCGACATCAAAGAGGATAAGATCACTGGTAAGCGTACTATGGCCGTGCGTTTAGGCTATCGTTTTGCCACTATTTACCACAGTGTATTATTTGCTGGTGTACTACTTTCTTCCTTTATCGCCTGCTTCATGTCCCACAAGGGCTGGGAAATTAGCATTCTGGCTTTATCCTTAATTCCTCTGGCCTCCTCTACTTACCGTACCATCATTAATGTACGTGACGGTTCTAAAGTAGCTCCAGAACTTAAGTACACTCTTATCGGTTGTGCCATTCACCACTTTGCATGGCTCATCGTACTGCTCGTTGATTTCTGGGTTTACTACTAAAAAGCAACAGCATATGAGCATTGGCCTCCATGAGGCCATAAAAAAGGAGAGGCCATAAGGTACTTATGGCCTCTCCTTTTTTCATGCCTGTTTCAAACAAAATGCCGCAAGCAGTGGCATCTTTGTAGGCCAACAGCGCCATGCTATTGGCCTTAGGGCATAACAAATTGTTTGAGCGCTTAATAACAAATTGTTTGAGCGCTTTAGGCACTAATGCCGCTCTGACGTAAGAGTGCA
>Avalanche_p1__coassemble_1428_pt1 | contig 13716 bp, 7 predicted proteins | sample Avalanche_p1__metabat2_low_PE_032 | metagenome-assembled genome bin Avalanche_p1 | reverse complement strand
ATGCCTTACTTAGGCATGGTTCATGGCTAATGCTCAATGTATGAGCTTACAAGATGATGGTGCTTGGTGTGAAACTGCGTTCTGATTACAAGAGATCGCCTCATAAGGATCTTTTCCGTGAAAAGAATGCTTATCAACGCCACGCAAGAAGAAGAAGTGCGTGTTGCGCTGGTCGATGGTAATAAGCTATACGACCTTGATATTGAATCCCCTCAGCATGCTAATAAGAAAGCCAATATCTACAAGGGTGTTATTACCCGTATTGAGCCAAGCTTAGAGGCTGCTTTCGTTGACTATGGCGTCGAGCGCCACGGTTTCTTACCGCTAAAAGAAGTTTCTCGCGAGTACTATCCTGAGGGCACTAATTTTAGCGATCACAATGCTCTTAAGACTGCCCTTAAAGAGGGTCAGGAAGTTATCGTTCAGATTGAAAAAGAAGAACGTGGCCTTAAGGGTGCCGCTTTAACCACCTACATTTCTCTTGCAGGCTCTTACATCGTCTTAATGCCGAACAACCCACGTGCTGGCGGTATTTCCCGTCGTATCGAGGGTGAAGATCGTGCTGAGATGCGTGCTGCAGCTCAAGGCATTGATATCCCACAGGGCATGGGTGCCATCATCCGTACTGCTGGTGTGGGCAAGTCAGCTGAAGAACTGTCTTGGGACTTATCCATCTTAACTAAGCTTTGGGAAATGATTAAGAAGGCTGCTGCCTCTAAAAAAGCTCCTTTCTTAATTCACCAAGAGTCATCTGTTGCGATCCGTGCTATCCGCGATTATCTGCGTCCAGATACTGGCGAGATCTTAGTTGATAGCAAAGAGGTCTACGAGAAGATCGTTCACCACATCAAGCTCGTACGTCCTGAGTTCTCTGATCGCGTTCGTCTGTACCGTGGCGATATCCCATTATTCTCTAAATACCAAATTGAGAGCCAGATTGAGTCAGCTTACTTACGTGAAGTACGTCTGCCATCAGGTGGTGCTATCGTTATCGATCCTACCGAAGCTTTAACCTCCATTGACGTTAACTCAGCTAAGGCAACTAAGGGCGGTGATATTGAAGAAACTGCATTGCAGACCAATATCGAAGCTGCTGAAGAAATTGCCCGTCAGCTGCGACTTCGTGACGTGGGCGGTCTGGTAGTTATCGACTTTATCGATATGACTCCAGTTAAGCACCAAAGAGAAATTGAAAACCGTATGCGTGAGGCCTGCCGTCAGGATCGTGCACGTATTCAGTTCTCTCGTATTTCTCGCTTTGGTCTCCTTGAGATGTCACGTCAAAGACTGCGTCCATCTTTAGAGGAGTCTACTAGCCACGTATGCCCAATGTGCCAAGGCCAGGGCACCATTCGTGATACGGCGTCCCTCGCTCTTTCCATCATGCGCTTGGTCGAGGAAGAAGCGCATAAAGAGCACACCGGAGATGTAATGGCTTTCGCTCCTGTAGAGATCGCCACTTTCATTCTCAACAACAAACGTCGTCAGCTTGAAAAAATCGAAAAGACCACTGGCATCAAGGTTACCGTGATCCCAGATCCTCATATGATGGCTCCAAGCTACGAAGTACACCGCGTCTTAAACAACGCCCGTAACCTGCCTTTAGATTACTCAGGTAATGCTGATCCAACTGAAATTTTGCAAGAGCGTGCAGCTGCAGCTCGTGCTCAAGTTCAGGAGAGCATGTTACGTCGTGAGTTTGCAAACAAGAAGCAAGGCAAGCAAAAGCGTTCTGATACTCCAATGGTTTACACCGAGGACATCACCGTTAACCTGCCAGCTCCCATTGTAGACAACTCTAATAACGATGGTCACACCATCAATGTAAAGAACGAACGTAGAAACAACCGTGCTGAGGGCAATAAGTCCAATGCCGTGATCACCGATGCTGGTAGTAAAGAAAAGCAAGGTGGTTTGTTTTCTAAACTCTTCTCTTTCATCGGCGGTATCTTAAAGAACAATGATGCTTCCGAGCAAAACAAGAGCGAAGCTCAAGGAGCTACCATAGACAACAAGGACAGCGCTTCACGCGATAGCAACAAGCGCAACGATCGTGGTCCACGCCGCAACAATAACAATCGTCGCCGCAATGACCGTAATAGCGATCGTCAAGAGCGTAATAATGAGCGCACCGAGCGTGGTGAGCGTAATGAGCGTCCATCTCGTGAGGAGCGTGATCGCCGTAAGACTGAGCGCTTTGAGCGTTCTGAGCGTGGTGATCGTCCAGTTCGTGAGCGTCAAAACCGTGAGGAAATTGCCGAGCGCAATAACCAAAACTTATCTGAGCGTTTTGATTCTGAGAGCACTCAAGAGCGCCGCAGCCGCCCTGAGCGTCAAGAGCGCTCCGAGCGTTCTGAGCGCCAAGAACGCGGCGAACGTGCCGAGCGTCCAGAGCGTACCGAGCGTCGTCCACGCCCTGAAAGAGCACCTCGCGTTGAGTCTGAAGTTGATACTAGATCAGATGCTTACGAGGAGAATGTTGGTTTCTTCCAGAAAGCTAACGAAGAAGAGCCACGCAACAACCGTCGTAAGGAGCGTCGTCCACGTGCTGAGCGCGTAGAGCAGTTTGACACTGAGATCAATCCATACGCCGACAGCCCATCAGGTAATTCTGAGCGCACCGAGCGTGCAGAGCGTCAAGAGCGCACCGAACGTCCTGAGCGCAGCGAGCGTGCAGAACGTCAAGAGCGCTCCGAACGACCTGAACGTGCCGAGCGTCCTGAGCGTACCGAGCGTCGTCCACGTCGCGATAGCGAGGCAAATGAGGCTCCAAGCACTGAGCGTAATGACAATGAGGCTCCTCAAGAGCGTCGTTCACGCCCAGAGAGATCAGAGCGTTCTGATCGCCGCTCTCGTGGTGATCGCAAGGAGCGTCGTCCAAGCAAGCCAAAGGTTAAGGTTGAGCTCAATCCACGTACTGTGGGTATTGATGATGCAGCCGTATTTGATCTTGATAACTTAAGCACTATCAAGCTCTTTACCTTTGAAGAGGATGACTTTACTTGTGCTCCAATGGGCCAAGGTCCAGACAATGACATCCCATTTAATGGCGATACTAAGTCTCGCTCCTATGATGATGGCGTCGACTTTACCAAGGCTGAGTCACAAGGTGGTTACAACGAGGCTGATGTATCAGCTGAGGTTGAGACCATTTCTGAGCCAGCACAAGTTGAACTTACCTTCACAACTGAGCATGAGTCACAAGAGTTTGACTCAGGCATGGAGTTTAACAAGGTAGAGATCGCCGGTGGCTTACACGGTGCTAAGTGCAATACCTGCGCTGATGCATCTTTAAGCATGAACGATGAAGAGGCTGCCTCTTTAATGGCTGAAACCTTTAATCGTCCAGCTTGTGAAGCTGCTGTTCTTGAGCCAATCGAGCCTCTTATTAAGGCTGTAAAGAAGCCACGTAAGAGCGCTGCTGCCAAAAAGGCCCAAGCTGCTGCCAAGAAGGCTGAAGCTCAAGCTTGTCAGTGCTCAGATAAAGATGAGCAAGCTAAAGTAGAGGCACAGTCAGAGCACAAGTGCACAGCTGACAAGGAAGCTCAGAGCGTAGCTGCAGCTATCGCTTGCGCAGCCACTGCTCAGACCGCCGCTAGCGCTGTTGAGACCGCCGCTCCTTGCGATGCAGCTCCTTGCGAAGCCCAGGCTCCATGTGCTTGTGCTGCAGAGTCTGCTCCTCAAGAGACAGTTGCTCAGGCAGATACACAAGAGGCATGCTTAAAGGCCGAGCCTGAGGTAAGAGCACAGCGTAATACCGTTGTCTATGACGAGGTTGATGCTGATGACACCTCTGATGAGGTTGAGCCAGAGGATCATGTTTATGCTCATAGCCATAAGCATGGTGACTTCTGGTCTGCAGATCGCAACAACCGTCTGTCTGCACGTTATGCTCGTGTAATGCGTGATGAGCAGGTTGAGGACATCGACAATGATGCCCGTGCTCGCAACATCCGCACTACCATAACTGAGGCTGTATCAGGCTTTGATGATAGCTCCGTACTCGACAGCTCCATCATTGACTCACGTGGTTATGACCCAACTGTTGGCTATATCCGTGATGAGGGAGAAGCTAGCGAAACCACTATCGAGTCATTAACCGCCGTCTTTGAGTACGACGAGGATGATTTAGAAGAGGCCATCGCAGCTCAAGAGGCTGCTGAGCGTGCCTTAGCTGCATCTGATGAAGTCGAGCGTCCTTACTTTGAGGATGAAGATGGCGAAGAGCAAAAGCCACGTCGTCGCCGTCGCAAGGTAAAGGCCAAGCTTGATGACAATGAAGTAGATTCTCCTGCTCAAGAAGAGAGCACAAGTGCTGCTGCTCCACAAGAAGTAGCTTCACAAGCTGAATCTATTAATGCTGAGGAGCTTACAGTGTCTTTAAATCAGGCACTCGAAGAGTTTAGGAACAAGTCCAGAGATTAAGACTTAGCTAAACTAATTCAAGCCACATCATGTGGCCAAAACGGGACCTCATCTAGGTCCCGTTTTTTATTCCGCCCCACCATTCACAATCTAAAATCGCATCGTCAATCGCATCCCCATTTTCACAAGCTTGCGCATTTGATGCAGCAACTCAGAATGTTCAAAGCTAGCGACACTTGTCCAAAGAGCCATGCCACTTTAACGAATCATCAGCTTGATGCGTATTTTGCACATATGATATGAACTTTGAGCTCATGTGATAGCATAAGAACATCAAAGGTTAATCAGGAGTAATTCATGGCAGACAAGGCGACAAAACAAGAGATCTTAAAGTATCACAAGAAAGGCGTTGAATCTGAGGTTATTGGATGGATCTTAAATATTCCTTTTGAAGAAGTTGAAAAAGTCATCAAACGCTCAGATATCGGAGATTTTCCACCATATGAAGTTGTTGAAGAACAACTTTTGCAAGGTGATTGCGACTTCATGCTTAGTGCGTATAAGGCCACAGGATACGACTATGATGAGATAACAGAATTAGTTAACTACTACCCAGAAAAATTTGGCCTAGATAAGTCATTTATCACATGCATTAGCGATCTTAGATATTTTTTAAACTTGGCACGAGAGCAAAAAGAAAAGGATGAAGCAGCTAAGGCTAAGGCTAAAAAGAAGGCAAAAGCCAAACCGCCAATAAATTATGAAATGGGAGATGTGCTGCAAGTTAGCGTAACCGAGGCCCCATTTAAATTCGCTAATGAAGAATGCGAATATCTCATCTATGTATACGCTTTTGTCTACCCATGGTCGCACAAGACATTCTTCTGGGCTAGCCCGTTTTTAAACGACTCGGCATGGTTATTCGCAACTACCAAATGTTTGAAGAAGTACGGCATTCCTAAAAAGATAGTTTGCCTAAAAAATGATTCGATTATCCGCGTTGGCGCAAACAAAGAAGATCTTTCTTTCAGTCCTAGCTTTAAGTGGTTTTGCGAACAATACAATATTGAATGTGAACCTTTTAGGCCTACAGGTACTCAAAGACTTGGTGCTGTCGATCAAGCCTGCAACTTTGTCAAAAGAAGTGGCTTAGTTTGGTTAAAAATAACAGATAAAGTTAAATACGATTTTCTTGAGCTTAACAATGCTCTAGAGGCTTGGAATACTAAATATTGCGATACAGATCGTTTCTTCACTGGCACTATTGATGGTAAAACCGACAAATATACACCTAAACAGCTCTTTGAAGTTGAGTCACAGGTGCTAGGCAAAATGGATCCTAATGTAGATAGCTCAATATATGTGTCAAATGAAAACGTTAACCCGGATGGCTATGTGTTTTTGAATGATCTAAAGATCAAAGTAGATGATAAATACATAGGCAAAATAGTTAGCTTCTACCTTGCTGCTAATGGTTCATACATTCTGCTTGACTACGATAACGAAGTCATTGAGCACGAAAAACCAGCAAACAGCGCTCAAGCAGTAAAAGAATTGATCGATGAGATCATAAAAGAGATTGGTTAGATAGCTTCTTGGTTAGCCCATAAAGAGGTTGGGCTCTGGCAATTTGTGCTGTCGTAGAAAAACAAAGGGCTACGGATGCGTAAGCATCAGTAGCCTCTTTTTGTTTCGACTCACAAGGAGCGTGTGTAGCGATGATGGACGTGCTCTATTAGCACGCCTCATGCTCTTGCTAAGCTTTGTCTTAGCTCACTGTCTAAATGTATGGTATTAATTAGCGCAGAATACCAGGCAGGTTTTGGCCATCGCAAACCTTAGTTACTAAGGCCTGAACGATCTGTGGGTTGCCAGCAACTAAGTTACCAGAGGTAGTGAAACCTAAACCACCAGTAAAGTCAGTAACGATACCGCCAGACTCACGTAAGATGAGCTCACCAGCGGTGAAGTCCCATGGCTTTAAGCCCTGCTCTAAATAGCCATCAAAACGGCCACAAGCAACGTAGCACAGATCTAAAGCAGCACTGCCGCTACGACGGATATCAGCTACATTGTCGATAAGACGGGTGAATACTTCCATGTAAGCACTCATACGCTCACGATAGCGCATAGGAAGAGCAGTACCGATTACGGCACCTTCTAAAGACTGATGCTTGCTAACACGGATGCGACGGCCATTGTAAGTAGCGCCTTCGCCACGAGCTGCACTAAAGAGCTCGTTAGTGATTGGATTGAAGACTACACCAACAATGGTGCGGCCCTTGTGCTGCAGACCGATGGAAACGGCGCAGTGTGGGATACCCTTAACGAAGTTGGTGGTACCATCGATTGGGTCGATGATCCACACATACTCTGAATCCTTATCGCCAATAAGACCGCTCTCCTCGCCTATGATAGCGTGGTCACGGTAAGACTTACGCAGAACGTCAACAATAGTGCGCTCACACTCACGATCAATATCAGTTACTAAGTCGTCAGCAGTAAGCTTAGACTCGATGTTGTAGTTGTCATTGTCAATATTGCGAGCAATAACGTTACCTGCAGCGCGTGCGGCACGAACTGCGATATTCAGCATTGGATTCATTTTAAAGAGCTCTCTTGGTGAAACAAAAGTGCCTTATTCTAACAAATTGCAAGCATCAACTTCACACTTTTGCTAAATTATTTTCATAAAAAAACTCGCACAATCCCTCAATCACAGCCCAAATGCCCATCTTCAGGCCAGCTGCAGCATATAGCTATAAGCCCACACGTGCTCATCTACACTTAGTTGTGGCCTATCGTGTCAAAGAACAGCTTGTCGATGTCTACATAACTATAACTACTTGTGTCAGTTTGATGCGTGCTTAGTGGCTGCTGAGCTTTCGATCTTGAGGTGATAACTTTTTTATCTGCATTGAGTATCTTTTGCTAGGATCAATAGCATGTGCTAAGCTTGCCTTTCTAATGACAATCTAATGGTCATGGCATTCTTTTGCGCTAAGGATTGCATAAGTTTGTTTAAGGTCTGTGCATTTCTTAGTATGAATGTGGCCATATGAGATCTTAAGATACTCTCATCTTATTAATTGCAGATGGGTATCGTCTAACACTAGCAGCCGAGGTTTTAATGGACTCATTAAAGAACAACGACTTATACCAAAAGGTAGTTCCTGGTTTTAAGACAGCACCATTTGAAGAAAGTCCGGCTGTAACTCAAGGCTTTTTACTCGGCCTAATTGCACGTGGTCGTGGCTCATCAGACTCAAAGGCCCTTAAGATCACCGTAGATATCTTAAACGGCGGCACTGCTTTAACTGGCTCTGGTATCGCTTTATTTACCACCATGATGATTGAGCTTGAGCGCGAGCTTAAGAACAATAAGCTCAGATTATTTGTGCCTTCTAAAAAAGAAGAGAGCCAAAAGCGCCGCATTACCTGCCTAACTGAGATCGCTTACGGCTTTAACTTAGGCATGTGTTGTGAAAACCAGCCAACTGTTGGCTCGATTGTGGAAGCTGACTACGTTGAAAACAACGGCATCTTAAAAGAAGATCTCGAGATGGTGGCCATGGTTGGTGAGCTTGATCCTGAGTCAGACTATGATGAAGATGACTTTGATGTAGTGTTCGACAAGTTCATCGAAACTATCGTTGAAATCTACACCCTCTTCCACCGTTACGAAAAAGCCTAAGCGCTAGCACAGCCAAACTCTCTACTTTTTAGCAAGGCAGCAGCGCAGCCTTGCTAAGCGTAATCTTATCTCCTCACAAGCCCCATCTTAGCCTACCTAGCCTACACCACTAGATCGCCATTGCTATTGAGCCTCAACATTTTTCCTTGTATTGGCCTTGCTAGGGCCCTGCTTTGGCCAAGCTGTGATCTTGCAAGGGCCTGGCTTTGTTCTTTTGGGGCTTGCTTTGCTTTGATCTTTTTAGTCGCGGCCAGGCAGTAAGAGGAGGATGTGGTCGATTGCCTTCATGCGATCGCGCAAGACGGCAGCCTCTTCAAACTTGAGCTCGTGGACGAGTTCGAGCATCTCTTTTTGGATACGCTCAACTTCCTTAACTAAGGCATCGGCACTTGGCAGGCGACGATGGGAAGCAAGGTTATTCATAAGATCGCCAAGCGAAATATTGCCAAGCTCACGTAAAGCTGAAGCTACTGCAGGTGAGATATTAATGCCCTGCTCACGCTGCACAAAGGCAATAAGCAAGGACATGACGCGGGCTTTTTCTTCATCAGCGGTAACTGACTTGCCTAAGGCCTCAATGGACATCTTTGATGCTGCCTTTGCTGTGGCTGCGGCAGTATCCATTGGCTTTTGATCTTTAAGCTTAGCTGCAGCTTTATCGCCCTGATAGCCGCGCTTAGTGCCTTGCAATGTATCAACCTCGCGCTCATTTTCCCATTGAGCACGGGTTTTAGTTGGCATGGCACGCTCTTCATATGGCACCTTAAAGGCATCAGAGTGGGCTAATGCCACCTCCATAACATCGACGATCTTCTTTTTAATCTGCTTTGGCTCAATGCCATGATCTTTATTGTATTTATCCTGGATCTCACGACGGCGGGCAGTTTCATCCATAGTCTGACGCATGGAGTCGGTGATCTTGTCGGCATAGAAGATGGCCTTACCCTCAACATTACGTGCAGCACGACCAACAGTCTGAATTAAAGAGCGAGTTGAACGTAAGAAGCCTTCTTTATCTGCATCTAAGACTGCAACTAAGCTTACCTCAGGGATATCTAAACCTTCTCTTAAGAGGTTAATACCGATAAGAGCATCAAACTCACCTAAACGTAAGTCACGAATAATGTCCATACGCTCCACAGCATCGATATCTGAGTGCATATAGCGTACTCTAAGCCCATGCTCATCAAGATATGATGTGAGTTCTTCGGCCATCTTCTTAGTAAGCGTGGTGACTAAAGTACGCTCATTACGCTCTGCGCGTTGTCTAATCTCAGACATCACATCATCAACCTGAGTAGCCACTGGACGTACTTCGATAATTGGGTCTAAAAGGCCAGTTGGACGAATGAGCTGCTCAACCACCTGAGTAGACAGATCAGTTTCGTAATCAGCTGGAGTTGCTGATACATAGAGAGTTTGAGGCTGAAGCTTTTCAAACTCTTCAAAACGTAAAGGACGGTTATCAAAGGCAGACGGCAGACGAAAACCGAAGTTAATCAGATTCTCTTTACGTGAGCGATCGCCTTTATACATGGCACCAATCTGCGGCACGGTTACGTGTGACTCGTCAATAATCAAAAGACCGTCATCAGGCAGATAATCAAATAAACATGGTGGTGCCTCACCTGGCTTTTTGCCAGTGAGATAGCGTGAGTAGTTTTCAATGCCTGAGCAGTAGCCTACCTCATTGATCATCTCAATATCGTACTGAGTACGCTCACGAATACGCTGCTCTTCAAGAAGTTTACCTTCTTTTAAAAACTCCTCACGTCTAATCTTAAGATCTACTTTGATCTGCTCAATAGCATTGAGCAAGATGTCACGAGGTGTTACATAGTGAGACTTTGGAAAGACGGTAAAACGTGGCAGATCGCACTCGATTTGGCCAGTTAAAGGATCAAAGCGTGAGATACGCTCAATCTCATCATCAAACAGCTCAACACGTACTGCATAGCCATCGGATTCAGCTGGGAAAATATCAATAACATCACCACGTACACGGAATGTCGAACGCGCAAAATCAACATCGTTACGGGTGTACTGCAGATCAGAAAGGCGGTTAATGATGTCACGCTGGCTAATCTGTTCGCCACGGGACACGTGCAGCATCATCTTAAGATATGTCTCTGGTTCGCCTAAGCCGTAGATCGCAGATACTGAGCAGACCACAACGGTATCGCGGCGCTCCATCAGAGCCTTGGTAGCACTCAAACGCATCTGATCGATATGGTCGTTAACCTTAGCATCCTTTTCAATAAAGGTATCTGTGGCAGCTACGTAAGCCTCAGGCTGATAGTAGTCGTAGTAAGAGACAAAATATTCAACCGCGTTATTTGGGAAAAACTCACGCATCTCACCATATAACTGCGCCGCTAAGGTCTTATTGTGAGACAGGATCATGGTTGGGCGATTGAGCCTAGCAATCACATTAGCCATGGTGAAGGTCTTGCCTGAGCCAGTTACACCAAGCAAGGTTTGAGCTTTATCGCCCCGCTCTAAACCTTTGACCAGAGCATCAATTGCAGTTACTTGATCGCCTGCTGCGGCAAAAGGAGCAACGAGCTCAAAACCATGTTTTCTTGCCATCTGTGTTTTCCTAGACCTGTCTAAAGCCCAACATCAAACCAAGCACCATAAGTTGCCCAAAGATTATCTTTCACATGATAAACACCGCTCTTGCCTGTTACCACCACGCTTAAGATGACTAAGCATCATGGAGGTATCTAAAGACGGTAAGCAGCATTGTACCCTTGATGTTGTTGGTTCGACCCAAAATAAAACAACCTTGCCTACATGCCACATCAGTGGGTTATAGACAAGGTTGTATCATACATGAAAGCCGCCTGGTGCAGTCGACTGCACACAGCAACAACGGTTTTGTTGTGCAGCTTTATTTAGTTAGTTAGTTATGCACAAAAGCTAATTAGGCCTTGGTGTTGATAACTGAACCTACACGGCCATTTGACTGTGCAGATGCATTGATCTGCTGAACAGACTGAGCAGTGTCCTCGAGTAAGCTCATGGCGATCTTGCCCTGAGCCTCAGTTGAACGCTTAGTCATAGCAACGGCCATGAACTCAAAACCGAAGTTATCGCTGAGACCAGTAATATTGCTCATTAGTAATTCTCCTAAGAATCGGATTTCTCTAATATTATATCGCCAATGAAAGTCTCATCTTTAGCTCAATAGTGAAAAGATCTGTCGATTTGACACCTAAAAACTCATCAATGCTAGGCATTAACTAGCTTTTAGCCTCTTTAAGCATGACAAAAGAATTAACCAATCCCATGCTATTAGACTTCTTATCTATAAAGAGCCATGAGCATTAACGTTATCTACTCAGAGCCGATAGCTAACACATACTGCATGCCAAACTAGAGTCAAAAGAGCATGATAAGCCTAGGCCTATCTACTTAGCTTCGCATCACAGCAACCAGATAGGATCAGTAAGCTTGGCTTTATTGCATCAAACGGCATATCAACAACAAGCGCAAGCTTATGACCATACCAATATCTTACATGAGCAAGATTAGTGCACAATTAGGCCAAAGCTAAGATTTCAACAAGAAAACTAAGCATAACTTGGCATCAAAAGCCGTATCTACTTTAAAGTTTTTGATATATAAGCCATTTATGGGCAAGATATAACTTACAATCAGCACCTAAAAAATGCCTAATGATTGCACAGCAATTTCGCCTTATTTCTTGAGATCACCATCTTTCATGAGATCACCATATTTCATGAGATCACCATCTTTGCCACTGACGGCCACTGCCTTGCCATCAATAATACAAGCTTTGCCGTTGCATAGCTTCAAGCCTTCCCAAAAGATCACCAATAGCAATCTGTAACCTCGTAATAGCTGTGTTGGCTGTTATGTTTGAGAGACAACTTGTGCGAGAAACGCGTTTTAAAAATCCACACCATCAAGCATTACAAACTCATTAGCTAAGACGTATTGCCTAGCAAGCGCATAGAGTCTAAACACTGCCTACTCATAGGATCAAAGGCATTGCCTGAAAAACAAAAAGCCAAGGCATCAGATGGAATACCTTGGCTCTTGATTTAGCATATCAATTTGCTGTGCGAGAGCTAGATCTCGGCTCTTCTCTCTTATGCTGCGCGATTAGAGAACAGCACCTAACTCCTGACGTAAGGTGGCTGCAGCGCCTAATAAACCAGCCTTTGGCTCGGTAATTACGTAAGTTGGGATACGAGATAAGTAATCCTTGAAACGGCCCTTATCTTCAAAGGCATCACGGAACTTGGAGTTCTTGAAGAAGTCGATAAAGCGAGGAACTACACCACCTGCTACGTAAACACCACCAAAGGTGCCTAAGGTCAGAGCTAGATTGCCACCAAAACGACCCATGAGACGGCAGAAGGTGTTTAAAGCCTCAAGGCAGTCAGGATCTGGGTTAGCGCTTAAGGCTGAAGCGGTAATGTCAGCTGGAGTTAAGCCAGTACGTAAACGCTCATTACGCATTGCAATGGCTTCGTAGAGGTTCAAAAGACCAGGGCCTGAGAGTACACGCTCAGCAGATACGTGACCAATACGTGCACGCAGAGTAATTAAGATCATGTCCTCAGACATGTTGGCTGGGGCTAAATCAACGTGACCACCTTCACCAGAGAGTGGAATCCACAGATCATTGTGCTTAATAAGGTGAGCAACACCAAGGCCAGTACCTGCACCGTAAACTGCAATTGGAGCGTTTAGATCAGGCTCGCCACCACCAATCTTGACGAGAGTCTTCTTATCAAGACAGGTAACAGACATACACATGGCAGTGAAGTCATTAACCACGAGCAGAGTATCAAGACCTAAATTAACCTTGAGCTGTGACTTTGAAAAAGCCCATGGGTTGTTAGTCATCTTGATATAGTCCTGATTGACTGGACATGCAATCGCAATACATGCAGCTGTAAAATCTACCTTAGTATCCTGACGAAACTTTTGAATTACTGATTCTAAAGAGTCGTTCTCTAAAGCAGAGTAAATAATTGGATCAGATATGCTACCGTCTGCTAAGTTACAAATAGCTAAACGTGCATTGGTGCCGCCGATATCGCCAACTAAGGCATAGCCTGATAAAGCAGTCATAAAAACTCCAAACAGCTTGCGTTGCATTACTAAGATCTCGCACTTTTGCCATCTAAAAGCCTGGTCTTTAATACAGAGCACTTAAGATAAGCTTTGAGTACAGATCATCAGCTAATCATAGCAAAAAAGCTTTTGACAAAATATCTAGCCACGCCTAAAAAAGCAATTGAGTAGCATAAGTGGTCTAAAAAGTTGAATCTTCACCCTCTACTACTGCTTCTATACGCTAATTCTTTAATTTTGGATCAACTTACTAAAGTTGACAGCAAATGCTCTATTTTTGAGACTGCAACCAATAGCCAACTTAATTGTTAATCATTTTTGCTTCTCGTTCTAGAGTCTTTCTATTTTTACTACCTTTAGGCCGACCTCTGCCTCGGTGTTCCTTCTCAAACTCCTTAGCCATTCGTTCTCTAAAGGCAATTGTACTCTTATTTAAACTCCCTTTTGGTCGTCCAACCTTTGGCTTTGAAGGCTGTAATGCCTGCACTGCAACAGTAGTATGAGCATCAGATTGCATAATGCCTATGGCATCATTCGATGGTTTG
>Avalanche_p1__coassemble_1420_pt1 | contig 13803 bp, 9 predicted proteins | sample Avalanche_p1__metabat2_low_PE_032 | metagenome-assembled genome bin Avalanche_p1 | reverse complement strand
GATAAGCATATCTACGAGGATATCTTTGTGGCGAACATTGCCAAAGACGTTGGCTGCAGTGGCGAGCATCTAAGCCGTCTTTTCAAAAAGCATTGCAACATTACCTTGATGGAGTATGTAACTAAAGAACGCATCAGCATCGCCAAGGATATGCTTATGCATAGTAACTGCAAGGTAAGAGAAATTGCTCTGGTGCTGCGCTTTTCATCAGTAGCTCATTTTTGCAATGTATTTAGAGAGATTGACGGCTTAACTCCAAGCGAGTGGCGTGAGGCGAATTGCAAGCAGTAAGTTTCTGGCGTCTCATTGGCAAACTAAGCAAGCGAGAGTCTCGCTAGCCATTGTCTTATGAGACTGTGGCTTTGTTAGTTATCAGGTGGAGCAAATTGCGGCGATTAATAGGCCGGATTGTGTCGATTAAATAGGCTGGATTGTGTTGATTAAATGGCCGGATTTTGTCGATTGGATAGGCCGGATTGAGTCGATTAAATAGGATGTATTTTGTCGATTGGATAGGCCGAATTGTGGCGATTAAATAGGCTGGATCGCGACTGATTTAAGAGCGTGAGCCATATGCTTGGGAATGTGGACGCCAAGGCTAGAAAAGAACATGGCGCGGATAGTTGGCCTGAGGTTTTTGGTCTTAGCTGATGAGAATGTGCTGGTGATTTATTGGTTTGTCGCGGAAGAGCCCCGCTCATGGTATTAGATACTTGCATTGAGTTTTGCATGCTCGTATGGCTATGGGTATGTACATTTGCTGCAATCTCGCCTTAATACTTAGGAGCGGAGTTAAAGGCGAGGTAGGGTGCACTGCTTTTATGTAACTGCAGGATGGTTAAGTCACATGAGGCGGTGCTTGCCGCTAAGCTTGTCTTGCTATGTCCCATACAAGACAAGTTATTTATACATACAAAAGTTTAGTCTGAAGCCGTGGCCATAAGCATGCTCGCACGTGCTTATAGCCTGTCATTTATTGCCTATAGTCTGTTTGCTATGGCTCATAGATAGGGGCCTCAAACGTTTGTTTATAGCCAAGATCATGGCAGTGCTGGGGTCTAAAACAGCACCATGAATCTAAGATCGTAGACTCATGCAAGTGTCTAATACTTGTTTGCGGGGCTCTAAACTCGGTGTAATTAGGTAGCTTGAATATCGTATAGGCTAAAAGAGCGAAAATTGGGATAGTTTTAGCTGCTGCTCTTTTAGCTTAGCTTATGTAGCTACACTAAAATTAGAACTGATAGCGGATACCAGCTGAGTAGACGTTCTCAGAGAAGTTAGTGCCAAAGAGATCGTCGTAAGCGATGGTGATCTGCTTGTCGTCGATGGTGGTTTCGCTATTGTCGGTACCAGCATCAAAGCGTGCCTCTGCCCATACGTCGAACTGTGGGGTAACCTGCCATGCTACTAACACAGGAATAACCTTAGCCTCAAACTCGCCTACGATACCGGCATCGTACTTACGTGCTAAGTAACCAGTGCGGGCGCTGACGCCATTTTCAAAGGTATAAGCAGCTACAAACTCATAGCCTGACACCTCAAGCTCATCGATACCGAGGCTGCTGACTGCAGCTGCAGCTCCACCAGTGCGAGTAATCTTAGCAGTGGACACTACATCAAAGCTGCGCTGTTGGTACATGGCACCAAAGTAAGGGCCTACATCCATGGTGCCCCATGACAGGCCTACAGCAAACTGATCGTAGGAATCATACTGAATGGAGCTATCGGAAATAGCGCTGATGGTGTTGTCATGGCGCTGAGCGAGGCCTAAGAGAGCGCCTGAGTTTGAGCCGCCTAAGCCATCTAAGCTAAAGGTGTTTAAGCCTAGATCCTTGTTGGCAAACTCACCCTTCTCATAGCCAAAGCGGATATCGATTGGGCCAAAGAGAACGTCAGGAGAGGTGTAGCCTGCAGCAAAAGATACGGTGTAGTTAAGATCGACAGTCTCATCAGCACTAATGGCACCATCGGGATCAGAGCCAAAGATGTAAGCGCCATCTAAGTGCTCTGCCTTCTGAGCAAAGACATAAGAGGCCAGTACGTTAAAGCCCATGCCGGCCCACTCGTACTGAACAACACCACGACGTCTGTCATCACCACCAGTAAAGCCAACACCACCAAAATCCTCAAAGATATCGGTCTGTGAGATGGCGTACTTCATAGCAGGCTCAAACTTACCAAACTTTACTAAGCCAGCATCACCAAAATCTAAGCCAACCCATAAGGTACGAGCGTTAAAAGACTCGTTATCATTACCATCAGCAACATCCCATTCAGCAGCGGCAAAACCAGCAATATCACCAGTGATGGTAGAGCGCATGTCTAAGCCTAAACGGCCTGTAGTGATAGTAGTTGCCTTATCATCCAATACACCTGATTGTTTGCCAGAGTAGAGAACTGACTGTACGCGACCGTAAACATCTAAAGAGGTACCGTCTTGGTCATAGACAGCTGCAGCGTTAGCTGCGGTAAAGGAAGTGGCAGCAACAGTTAAAGAGGCTACTGCAAGAGCGATGATGGTCTTATTCATTCAAACTATCCAAGTCATTACAAATAGACAGCAAGTTGTACACATAGCTTTATGATTTCTACCAGATGTAAGCATGTCCAATCACTCATAGATGAACTCGGCTTAACAGTAGAAGTAAGAGGCAATCACAAAAGCTATGCTTACTGTCTTAATCGCATATAGACTAACTGTCCTGTTAGTCATTCCTAATTGTAGTTAGCTAACGCTAACAATAATACACAAATACTGCGCATGTGGCTAAAATTTTTTGTAAATATGGCTAAATAACAATTAATTACGCCTGTTTTACGGTTAAAACAGTAGTTAGTGTATGTAACTAGGTGGTAGCGATGAGCAGAATCAGACAAGACAGGTGCTAATGCAGCAAAAACGCTTTAGCTATAAAGAGACCTAATTTAGTAATTTGCCATAAGTAGCAGCTATTAGAAGAGCTCATTTCATTAGAATTCATATTCTCTATGCAGCGATGGGCAGTAGTGCTATACATGCTTAGCCTTTGAAACAAAATGAATTGGCTCGCAATACTCAAGATTGGGATGTATGCAATTTATAGATGCCGATGCCGCATAATGGCCATTGAAAAGCGAATACCTTGAGAGTGCATCAAGAGCTTGTTAAAGATAAGAATCAGACTCGAAAAGAATAATGCACATAGCTTTAGCTTCAGGAGCTATGGATAGTGATTTGAAGCAGGTGGTGAAGCCGCCACCTTTGATGGCCAGCTAAAGATCTTAGTTAACAGCTAGCTACTATGAAAGGATAGCTTGGCCCTTTAGTCTTAATGCGAAGGATGAGAATGCTTCTATTGCTAGCCAACGGGAACTGCTTTATTGTCCTGTTGGCTAGCTTAGCGAGGTCAGAACTAAGCTGCTTTGGTTAGCTTAGTGAGGTTAGAACCAAGCCGCTTTGGTTAGCTTAGCGGGGTAAGAATCAAGTAGCTTTGGCTAGCTTGAGGAGGTTAGAATTTAGCTAACGTTGATTAGACAATGCCAAGATCGTGTTTTAAGTCTTTGATAGCAGCTTGCAAGGTAATGGATAATGCCTTGAGGTATTCAATACGCTCGGCATCTGCCTCTTTTGCCTCCATCTGAATGGCGTTCTTAATGGATGCTAAGTGAGCTAAGCAGCGCTTGTAGCAAATGATCTTTGCGTACATCAGGCGCTCAGCACGCTTACGTGCGGCAGCTCGAATGCCTAAGAAGCCCAAGATAGCAATTGGGGCAGCAAGCACAAAGAAACCAGTTGCAGCACCACCGCCAACTACTGCACCGGCTGCAGAAAGACCAGATGCAATACCAGCTGCTGATACGCCAATCACGCTACCACTAAGATATAAAGCAGCAAAGCTAATGGCAGAGCCTGAGCCGATACCCACAGCAGTGGCTAATACCTCTGGCATAGAGGAGTTGTCGATATTACGGGACTTATTGCCAAGGCCGGTATCCACTTCGGCGATTACGTGCTCAACAGTTTTAAGCGCATTAAAGTTCTGGAATAGCATATCATTCTTACGAGTGATGTAGGTTTTTCTCAACATAGGCCCTCCCAAAACTTCCAATATGTATTTGATTATTAAAAAGATGATCAGAGCAAAAGAATATATGGCCTAAAAGCTTTACTTAAGCACCACTACACACTTAACTCTTTATGCTCTTTGAACAAAGAATAACATCACAAAACTTTGGTAACAAGCAGCGATTTGACTTTTGCGAAAAAAGTTTTATTAAGTGTGAATTGTGTTGTGCAATGATAATAATAAGTGCGGCTATAAATGGCTTAAATATGCCGTTTTATAGCATAGTTTTAGCTTAAAAACTCTGAGCGCGTAATGATAGTTTTCGATGAGCAAAATTAGGGGGAGTGAGTTAACGACAGCTTGGCTGCACACGCGATTAAACGGTTGGGATAGGGGCTTGTTTGTACTCTTTTGCACTCAGCCAATGGTCAGGGAGTGAAGGTAGTATGGGGCGTTGATTATTGGACAGTGGTATAGCCGATTTTATTGAGGTGTTTTGATGATGGAGCTTTTATGAAAGCGCTTGATGATGTTGCTTTGAGGTCAGTGTATCGCCTCATAGAAAAAGCAAAGAGCCATGCACTTAAGGATTTGAGGGCATGGCTCTTGTGGCGTAGGCCGTTGATGGGCCTACGATAGGCCTACGATGTGCCTACGATGGGATTTGTGGTGCTTAGATGTCCTGATGCTTAGATACGAAGTCAGGATCTTGCATCAGCTTGGTAGCCATCTTTAAGGCCTCATCAAAGTTGGTTACGAAAGCAACTTCAGAGTCTTTTGATAGACCTGCCTTAAAGAGCATATCCATAGGCTGCTTTCTCATACCTGCAAAGATGATGAAGCTGTGGTGCTCATGACAAATCTTAACGATTTCTTCAATAGAGGACTCACCGGATGCATCTAAGTAAGGCATGAAACGCATACGTAAAATTAAAATGCGTGGGATGGTGACTAAGCCCTTCATGCGATCGCACAGCTCATTGGCTACACCGAAGAACAGCGGGCCATTGATCTGGAATGCAGCTACGCCTTCAGGAACAACGGTTTCCTTGGAGGTTGCACGAGCTGAATCAACAGGAGTGTCGTTCTCGCCATCATCATTGTCAAACTGAGTAAGACGCATCTGAGGATGAATCTCGATGGACTTGGACATGTGACGCATGAACAGCAAGGATGCGAAAGTAACACCAACACCAATAGCAACAGTCAGGTCAACTAAGACGGTAAGTGCGAATGTCAGGTATAAAATGGTACGGTCTGATGGAGAGATGCGTGAAATCTGCATGAAGTGCTTGATATCAGACATACCCCAAGAAACCATAAACAGTACTGCAGCTAAAGCAGCCATTGGGATATAGGCAAGAATATCCATAATGGTGTATAAGAACACCAGTAAGAATAATGAGTGGAAAATACCTGCCATTGGAGTCTTACCACCAGATTTGACGTTGGTTGCAGTACGTGCAATTGCACCAGTTGCAGGAAGACCACCAAAGAAACCTGAGGCAATATTAGCAACGCCTTGGCCTACTAACTCTTGGTTTAAGGAGTGCTTTTGGCCAATCATGGCATCAGCAACTACAGCAGAGAGCAGTGCCTCAATACCAGCTAAGAAAGCAATGGTAAAGGCAGATGGGATTAAGTTTCTAACCTCTTCTAAAGTTAAGTATGGCAAAGTAGGAGTTGGAAGACCCTCTGGCATGTTAGGGAAGCGTGAGCCAATTGTGTCAACTGGTAAAGAGAAGACGAATGAGGCTAAAGATACAACGACGATAGCTACTAAATAAGCAGGAATCTTATCGGAGATCTTCTTACAAACTAAAATCACTGCCAGTGCAAATACGCCTAAGCCTACAGCGTAGATGCTAGTCTCATTGATGTGGGCAAAATAAGCCATCCACTTTTCAAGGAACTCAGCAGGTACGTCAGTAAAGGTAAGGCCTAAGAAATCTTTAACCTGTGAAGAGGCAATGATCACCGCAATACCAGTAGTAAAACCAGTAATAACAGGGTAAGGAATGTACTTAATGAGCTTACCAAGTCGTGCATAACCTGCAATGATCAAGATGATACCGGCCATGACAGATGCGACGATAAGGCCATCTAAACCATAGCGAGCGATAACATCGAAGATAACGACTACGAATGCACCAGTAGGGCCGCCAATCTGAACGCGAGAGCCGCCTAAAAAGGAAATGAAGAAACCTGCTACTACAGCGGTTACTAAGCCCTTATCAGGAGAAGCACCAGATGCAACAGCCATAGCCATAGCCAGAGGCAAAGCCACAATAGCTACGGTGAGGCCAGCGATAACATCTGAACGCAGTGTTTTAAATGAGTAGCCCTCTTTAAAGCAGGTAAAGAGTGCTGGAACCAAGCGATCTGAGTTCTGCATTTTTCAACCAGAGATATGTATTTGCACGACAGTAGCCTAAATACAGTCAGTCTTACTTTGCTTATTCAATACCACGCATATGTAATTAGACAAGAATTGGTTTGGGCAAATCTTGCAATTCTCTAACAGAAAAGTTACTTAGCTCGTATTCACTCATGGACTATGCAAAAAAGTCGCTATTTGCCATGGGATCCTTATGCTGTGCACTCCACGTTTGTAAATATAGGCCTCTAAAAGATCAAAACTAACAGCATAAGACTTATCAAAGATGTGTATGCTGTATCGCCACTTTGTTTTGCAATGGGATAGCTGTATCGCTACCTTGCTTGTTGCAATGGCATATAGGCTCAAGTCAGTCTCTGTGACTTAAGCTAATGTTTTATTTTTAGCAGGTGATAGTGTGGATAGCCGTATGCTATAAGGCTATGGGCTAGTAAAGCTTAGCTATGAGCTAAAACTTTTAGTAGAGTCTCGTCAGCTGTGGAGTGTTTAGTGATGGGCTATGCCACTCATGCATATAAGCTTGCGTATACAAGCTTAGTTGCGTTTACAAAGAAAGGGCAAAAGAAAAAATCACTAGCGGCTTGGGAGCTGAGCGTGGTTGAGAACAAGAAAAAGAACAGCTAATAAGCACTGATCTAATCGAGGCTCACCTCAATGGCTATGAAATAAGAGCAAAACAAGTTCTAATTAAGCACGCGGACAACATTAGTGATGCCATTCTTGCTAAGCAAAAAGTTGCTTAAAAGATCGTTACTTAAATGTCCTTGCTGCTAATATTTATCAGCACCAATGAGAGCGTAAATTATAGGCTGAATGCCCGTTCCTTTCAAGAAAAACCGGCCTTGTCTGAGCCTAGTTACGAGCGTCTAACTTAGCTCATCTTGCTAAAACCTTGTTACAAATGTAAGTGCTGATACTAGATACAGGACTAGGGCAATGAAGTCATCGTACAAGTACTAAGCAAAAGACATCATAAAAGCTGCAAAATTTGCATTCAAGCTCAATAGTTTGAAGAAACTCAAGCCATGATGCTATTTAAATTCTGCAAAACTTGCATAACCACATGCCAAACAAGCAACCATGAACACAAGACATAAGCACGCAGACAATAGTCACTACCAATAAGCGGCAATGCATCCTGTTTTCGTAAAGAAGCAAGCGATGCAGGAGCAATTAACAATTAGCCTTAGATGAGTGGGAGTTGGGCAATATCTAGCTTTAATCGATCGCAAGTGCAATAGGAGATAGGATTTTCAAGGCAGGAGCTACAGATCATGTCATAGTGGGCCTTTCAAACGACAGCGCCCATGTCAAAGACATGGGCGCTGTAATCACAAGCATGACATGCTTGTGAAGCTATCAAATAAACTTCGTAAGATTAGAAGTTCTTAAAGAGCCACTTACCGCGTAAGAGAACACCCTTTAAGTTTAACTCACGGTCGATTACGAGTAAGGATGCAACCTTGCCCTCTTCGATGGTGCCGTAGTCGTCTAATACCTTGATAGAACGAGCTGGGTTGTATGAAGCGCAGCGTACTACAGTCTCAAGCGGCAGACCCATCTTCAGGTGTGCGGTCTTCATGCAGTCATAGAGGTTAGTAGCTGAACCAGCAATGGTACCTGATGCTAAGGTAGCAACACGGTTCTTAACGAATACCTTCTGGCCACCAAGCTCATACTCGCCGTCCTCAAGACCAACAGCCATCATGGAGTCGGAGATAAGGAGCATCTTATCTTCACCAAACATTCTGAAAGCAGCACGTACTGCAGATGGGTGAATATGGATACCGTCACAGATGATTTCAGCCTCACACCACTGAGCGTCAGCTGCAGCAGCGATAGGACCTGGATCGCGGTGAGCTAAGCCTGGCATAGCATTGTATAAGTGAGTTAAATGCTTAGCACCGTTAGCGATAGCCTTCTTAGCAACATCGTAAGCGGTTACAGTGTGAGCAATAGAAGGTAAAACTTCACCAGAGAGCTCCTTAATAGCTGCAAGTGCGCCCTCCTCCTCTGGTGCAATAGCCATGATCTTGATCTTGTTGCCTGAGGCTTTGTTGCAGCGACGGAAGAAGTCTACATCTGGCTTATGAACGTATTCTGGGTTCTGAGCACCAACCTTCTTAGGGCTGATGAATGGGCCTTCCATGTAGATACCAACAACGTCAGCGCCGTCTTCCTTGACCTTGTAATCACGTACGTTCTCACAAGCCTTAACGATGTCCTTTTCAGGCATGGTCATGGTGGCAGGGCAGATAGCAGTAATACCTGACTTAGCTTGGTACTTAGCGATAGCGTCTAAGGACTCTTCGGTACCATCCATCATGTCGTAGCCAACAGAGCCGTGGAAGTGCACGTCAATGAGGCCTGGGATGACTAATAAGCCCTTTAAGTCAACAACTTCGCCGCTAGTGGCGCAGCCACAGCCCTTGTTGCAGCAACTTGTAAAGTTCTCTTTTACCTTAGTAATGCGCTCGCCATTAACCAAAATGCGGCTGTTTGGAGCGAAACGGAAATCCTTGGTATAAACGTAACCATTTGAAAGAATCATGTGAACTCCGCGAAATTGTTGTAGCTTGACTCTACGAAAAACAATCCAGTATGAAAGAGGCCTTAAAGAAAGTCTTAAACGCAAAAAAGAGAATTAAGCGTCAATAAAGTAAGACTTATGCCTCAACCTTGCACAGAGCAAAGTACTCTGGCAGATGGAAATTAGGAGCAGGAACATCCACCTTGTTGTATGCGATGTAGTGCTCGATTTCCTTGGTTTCAGAAATCTTGTACAGGTTTAGAGCAAACACGTGATTAGGACTAAAAGCGTCGTAATGAGCAAGTCCCTTGATAAAGTCGCGTGGGACGGTTAAGTCAATCGTCCACTCATTGTCACTGATGCTTGATTGAATGTTGAGCGCACGAATCTCATCTAAGGTGAAGGCTGTACGTCCTTTACGAGAATGACCGTGCTTTGCGTAACAAATACCGGCAGCATTAATCTCAATATTTAAATACAGACAGTGCTCAAGCTGTGGCTTAAAGTTCTCATCGAACTCTTCGTCAGGGAAAGCTAAGAATAACTCGACAGCACTATCTTGGCAGACCATGAGCATTGGCTCTTGCTGCTCTTTGGCGGTGATTTGAGGATTTGATTCGCTAACAACAAAGTGAACGTGCAGTCCTTTATCATCCATGCTCAGTGTTGCCTTAGTCTCAGGCTTTACAACACAGTTCCACAGGTGATGGGTTAAAGCAAGTTCGACCTTATCAGTGTTAAAAGGGATCTTAATCATGTTAGCTCCATATGCTACAAGGAATACACAACGACTAGTAAACCCCATAGGACACTATGTAAACAACAGTATATACCCTTAGTGTTAGGTATGGATAAAAACTCCAAAATATTTTCAAGAGCTAGAAAAATGTGGAGTATTTTTTCATTAAAGCACTAGAGAATACAGCCATAATCCTGTTGCAGTGCAGCATAGAAAAGCCATTTTAATTAAGTAAACAGCTAATCTAGCTACCAAGACTAGTTTACAGCAAACCATGGCATTAATGCCATGTAAAATCAAAGCTTTAATGAAAAGACACTAATCAAACAACTAAGCTAAAAAGCTCCTAACATTACATACAAAAACCGTTGCTACCAATTAGCTGTGATGACTACGCAAGAGCTAAGAGCTACTTAAAAGTAAACGACTTAGTAAGAGGTAATGGCATCAACTCGCAAGTTCATCAAATTGCCAATTGCTGCAGTGTGGCATGCATTAAAAAAAGCACATAACAAAACGGCACCCGAAGGTGCCGTTTGTAAAACTATCTTTAGGTACTGTCAAAAGATGATATCTAAAGACAGATTAAGGCAGGTATTTAAGACACTCTTACTTGAGCATCTTCTTTAATTCGTCAACAACGAACTGTACCTGAGTGCCGACAATAACTTGAACGGCAGTATCTGATGGATGCAGAACACCCTTTGCACCAGATGACTTGAGGATTTCGTCGTTAACCTTAGAGCCATCAACAACTTCACAACGGATACGAGTGATGCAGTTGTCAACAGAAGCGATGTTTTCCTTACCGCCTAAGCCCTCTAATACCTTCTCAGCGTAGGCTACGAAAGCAGCGTCACCCTTTAAGTCGGTAGTAGCAGCAGCATCGTCATCTTCACGACCTGGGGTCTTGAAGTCGAACTTAACAATTGCGAAGCGGAATACGATGTAGTAAACAACGCCAACAACTAAGCCAACACCGATCAGGAACCATGGGTTCTGAGCCAGTGGAGTGGTTGAGGAGAAGAATAAGTCCAGGAAGCCTGCTGAGAATGCGAAGCCGGCACGGATTGGCAGCATAACAGTGATAGCTGCAGTAATACCGGTCATTACAGCGTATAAAACGTAGAGGCCTGGTGCTAAGAACATGAAGGCGAACTCGAGTGGCTCGGTAACGCCAGTGAAGAATGAACAGAATGCAGCAGAAGCTAACAGACCTAATACAGCCTTCTTACGTGAATCCTTAGCAGTGTGGTACATAGCAAGGGCAGCAGCTGGCAGACCGAACATCATAACTGGGAAGAAGCCAGTCATGTACATACCGGTTACACCGTACTCACCAGTGCCAGACCAGAACTTGGTCAGATCGGAGATGCCTGCAACGTCGAACCAGAATACTGCGTTCAGAGCGTGGTGCATGCCGATTGGGATTAACAGACGGTTTAAGAAAGCGTATATACCAGCACCAACAGCGCCTAAGGAGATGATGGACTCGCCGAGTAATACTAAGCCATTGTAAAGCAGAGGCCAAACGAAGAAGAGGATAGCTGCAAGAACAATGGAGATTAAAGCAGTTACGATAGCAACTGAGCGCTTTCCTGAGAAGAATGCGAGGAAGTCAGGGAGCTTAGTTGTGCTAAAGCGGTTGTAGCAAGTAGCACCAACGATACCTGAAAGAATACCGATGAACTGGTTGTTAACCTTATTGAAAGCAGGATCAGCTGCTTCACCAGTAAGGACACCAACGAAGCCTGGGCTTAATAAGGTCTGAAGAACAAACCAAGCTACGATACCAGCTAAAGCTGGGGTACCGTCCTGCTCCTTTGCCATGCCAACGGCAACGCCGATAGCAAAGAGAACAGACATGTTGTCAATAATGGCACCACCGGCCTTTACGAAGAAGTTACCAAGCAGAACTGCAGCGGTAGCCTCTACATCACCACCTTGCATAGTGGTAGGAGCGAGCAGGTAACCAAGACCCATAAGAATGCCTGCAACAGGCAAACATGCGACAGGCAGCATTAATGACTTACCAAGTCGCTGAAGATACTTCATCATAGACTATACTTCCAACCAAATGTGACATCCCGTGCAAAGGCGGTAGCCACGTCATTTACCGAAGGGAAATTAAGCTCTAGAAAAACAAGAATGTTTTAAAACTAGAGGCCTAAAGCCCTTATGCCATACGGCAAACAGTTTAAGAAAAGGTTGAGGTTTGTGTCAGACAATCTTAGCTATCAAATGAGCTCGCAACATGTGATGATTTGTCACTACGTCACTCTCTACAATGATTACTTAATCTTAGCTGCACAAAAGTCAGATTTCCTTAAGCAAGAGAGAATCGCCAGAGTAGTGTGTAAATTCTAATACCTGCCTTTGCATATGCATTCTTGAAACTAGGCAAAGATCTAAGTACTCAAGAGTGCGCTGCAAGAGAGAGAACACACTAAGGTGACTGGTGGGATGAGAAATCGGCAAATGTCGTTTTGAATGGCGACTGCTTTTGCATTCTAATACCCTGTAGATGCGCGGACAAAATGTCAGCTCATCTGTCATTGAAATTATCCGACCGATCGAGCAAATGAGCAAAAGCAATCACTTCAATTTGTGCGATCGTGCACATTTGTGAAACAGATTTTCACTTTTTACGAAAATCGAGCAAAAACTTGATATGGCGATACCACCTAGTTAACCGTGATCCACATGCCATTTTCTAAGGAAAATTCGGCAAATCTAAGCCATTTAAAGGCATCAGGTTGTATCACAAGTGAAGATGGTAATTGAGATGAAGAACACATTGCTCTGATCCATAAAAAAACATGCAAATGAAATAAAGTTTCAGAGCATAAACAAGATATATAAGCTGTTTGTAGTGGGGTGGTGATGGCGTTTGCACCAAAATTGATTTTTTCAACAAAATCAACACAAATTTTGTAATTTCTCGCGTGTAAAAAGATCAGAGTTACTGATAAAGACTAGTAAGATCGCCACTTATAAGCCAAAGTAGCAAGATCACGGCCACATAAAAACAGTGGATCCTATAAATATCACAATGTAAACGTTTCCACGGAAAATTGCAGTAAAACCATTATTGTAAAAATAGCAGCGAAAATGGACAGCCAGAAAAGCAAAACCGCCCTTGCTAAAGTTATAGCAAGAGCGGTTGTAAGGTCAAAATCAGCCTACGATCTTCTTAACATGCTAAGCATGCTCTAGGCTGACTGCTTGGGCTCAGGACTACAGGTTTTCCTGTAAGAACTTTAATACAGCTTCAGCTGCAGCTTCTTCGTCTGCACCGTCAAACTGTAAAGTGAGCTCATCACCTTGTGCCATAGCAAGCTTCATAACGGCTAATAAGCGCTTGCCGTCGATAAGAGCATCAGGCTTGCCCATCTTGCAGTCACATGCAAAGCCTGCAATGACCTTAACGAGCTGGCCAGCTGGACGAGCATGAATACCACGTGGGTCGGTGATCTTGTAAGTAATTGTCTTCATAAACAAAACCTCATCTTTTGTGCATCTGTATGTGCCTAAATATAGGACATTGCCATACACAATTGAGCTGTATCAAACGATTTAGAAAACTGTCAAATCCTGAACTGCAAATCTTGCAGTCTTACTATCATACCGCGATAAGAGCATTTGTGTATAGAGTAATCTTGAGTTTGTGAAAACGTTTACATTTTGTGAAAAAAGCCATTCTTGCCCACCTAAGCCCCAAAAGCAAAGCCCATCTAACTTCCCTCCAAGATCGCCGCAGTTTATACCCCAACAAACCCCACGATCCCCATCCACTCATCAGACAAGAAGTTCTCTTTAATAGAGCAGTTTCACGCCATAAACTTTGAGTCACATCCAAGATCAAATTGTCTTGTGAATTGGTATTGCCAAAAAACAGAAAACCCCGCATAAAGCGGGGTCTTCCAGGAGCTTTATCTCCTAGCTAAATGCTAAAAGCGTATTAGCCTAAGAGGCTTAAGCCAAGCTGAGGACGGGTGTTAGCCTGCATCAGCATAGAGGCAGCAGCCTGCTGAATGATGTTCTGCTGAGTGAGGTTAGCAGACTCTTCAGCAAAGTCAGCATCACG
>Avalanche_p1__coassemble_1343_pt1 | contig 14750 bp, 8 predicted proteins | sample Avalanche_p1__metabat2_low_PE_032 | metagenome-assembled genome bin Avalanche_p1 | reverse complement strand
AGCTTGCCCTTTTTGCTTAGGTGATGTGAGGCACTTTTCTAGCGGCGTGTGATACCGTAGGCATTACGTGCTTGGTAGTTGGCGTAATGCGGGCCTGTAGCACCGTTATTTTGCAGATCGCTAAGAATATCCAGCTGATCTTGGCTTAAAGTGGAGACGGAGTTTAAGCCTCCGGCCACTACCTGACTCAAGATGTCGGCTGGATTTTCATCAGCGGCTAAGCCCTGCTGAGGATTGTAATTGCCACCAGGTGCTTCAATGCTACCTAAAGCCATTGGTGCCATAGCAACTACATCAGACATACCTGGATTCATAGCTGTAACTGCGGAGAAGTTGGTTGCACCTCGCGCAGAACTGCCTACCGCGCCAATAGAGAGTGGTCCACCACGAGCCGGAGCAGGGGCTGTCATTCTAGGAGCGCTACCTGCCATGGTGTTTACATTAGCACCGGCTGAGGCCATTGGAGCTGATGCAACCGGGGCCTGAGCAGGGGCGTGTGCCTGAGCATGGTTCTGAGCTTGAGCTTGTGCCTGGGCTTGTGCTTGAGCACGAGCTGCAGCCTCACGGGCTGTACGAGCTGCGATCTCAGCAATCTCATAAGGATCAGCCTTCTCATGACGCTCTGAAGTGGCAGAACCAACTGCACCAATACGACCTTGCTCTGCTAATGCCTTACGACGAGCACTATGTACTGCAGCAGCTGCAGCGGCAGCACGAGCGGCATTAGACTCAACATTATTATCTGATGCCAAAGCACCAGCATAGGCATCAGCCTCTGCTTGTGCTGCACGAGCAACGGCTTCACGCGCCTCGTTACGAGCCGTGGTGTTGGTATTAGCACTCATCATGCGAGCTGCATTAGGCAAACGATCACGACCATGTAAAGTTACGCTATCGTCAGCGAGCTCTTCATCAATATCAGCCTTTAAGTCATTGATGTACTGACTGTTACCAGAGAGATTATCAAATGACATAGCATGAGCGATCTCTTGAGATGCGCCCATTGCATCAGCACTATTGTTGATAGTTGCACGAGCACTCTGAGCATAAACAGTGTTGTTATCATCACCACTTAAGCCTAAAGCACCGGCAAGAGCTGACTCATAATCAGCATCCTGAGCGACATTAGATGAAGCTGCGACTTGAGCCTTACGGGACTTATCTTTGCCCAAATTCTCTTTGATGATGCTATCTGCTAAACGGTCGATAGCCTCAAGATTTTGTTCAAAGTTATCAGACTCTAAAGACTCTAATGCCGCATCCTTATCAAAGGACTTGCCATCTTCTGTTGAAGCAGCCAGAATCTGCGCTAAGCTCTCTTCTTCATCTTTTTCATCATCGTAGATGTCGCTGTCATTAGACTTAGTTACATCTTTAATTGCTGAGGCGTTAGCAAGGCTTTCGGCAAGCATTTCTTCTTCATGCTTTTCCTCTTCAACTTCAACACCACCAGAGATGATCTTAGCTAAGTCCTCAGCCTCACCGATATCAACCTGTGCTGATACTACCTGTTCAGACTCATCAGGAGTTAAAGCGCCAAAACTTAAAGAGAGACTTTCTTCTTCATTCTTCTCATCAGAGCCTTCTACAGCACCGCTGATGATGCTTCGTAAACTTTCCGCCTCATCTTTTTCTTCAAAGTCAGTGCTGCTTGCAACTTCAGATGGTGTGCCATCAACATCTTGAGTGTATGACGGTTCAGATTTCTTGCCCATAATGGACTCAATAACCGCACGCTCATCGCTATCTAAAGCGGCTGACGGACTATCAGCGCTTACAGCTAATGCTGTATCGGCCTTAGCTACAGCATCGCCACTACCATCATGTTGTGCATCAGTAGAGCTATGGTCGATGATGTCATCTGAACTCTTAAAGCTATCAGAATCGCTCTCGGCTCTAAATGGAGCGCTGTTATCGATAACCTTACCGTTCTCATCAACCTCGTAAAGCAGCCTTAACTCATCTTCGCTAAGACCAGTACGGGCAGATAACTCGGTTAAGGAAACACCAGCTTCAATAAAAGCATGAGCCTTATCTAAGGTAGCGATATCAATACCAAATGGCTTTTCATCCTTTTGCTTACGCACATAGTCCTCGTCGTAGATCATATCTACAACAGGAGCATTGCCATTGTTCTGCTCGCTATTAGAGTAAGCAACATTAGCTGCACTCATGTCACCGGTAATGTCCTTACCGCTAACTGAGTTGTCTTGAGCACCATTGCTTACACTAACCTTAAGCTTATCAACATCTAAAGACTCGCTTGGCACAATATCAATAGTCAGCTGAGTCTTATCAGTAGCTTGTGATAATGAGTCTGATGCTACTTGCTTAGTTGCGCTCTCATAAGTTGCAACTTTATTAAGGCCCTTGCCAAAGCCTGGCTCCTTATCTGAGGAGTTTAAATTGATATCGCAAGAGTCCTCATCAACAGTAAGTCCTGAGGCACGGTTATACATGCGCTCCATAGACGGCATCTTATTGTCAGCCTCTTTGCGCGATTGCACTTGAGTACTTGGTTTAGACTCGTCTAATGGCTCGGACTTATCACTAGAAATAGTGATATCAGCTGAAAGAGAGCTCAAGGTGCTCTTATCAGATAGGCCATCTCCACTTGCATCTAAAGAGCTATCAGCTATTGATTTTTTAGACTTAGCAAGCATCTCACTTTGGCCAAAGGTACCAGCTAAAGCGGCACGCTCAGCATCATTAAGTGCAGTATCAGGTAATACCACCTCATCCATGTATGATGGAGTGCTAGACATCATTGCAGCGTTGCTAGCAAACTCATCATTATCTGAATCAATGCCCTTAGCTAGAGTTGCATCTACAGTGTTGATGATGCTGCTAGCGGCATTAACCACATCATTAAGCACAGCAATAGCATCGCGCTTTGAGCCATCTTGGGATGCTTTTAAGGCATAGGCATCCTCTTCGCTCAAGCTATTGCTTTGAGCGCTTTTAGCATCAGTGCTTGCTGTAGCTACTAAGTTGCTATTTGAGTCAGATAATTCATTGGTAAGATTTGCTTCAGCTTTGTCAGCATTAAGAGCTGAAGTTGGACGAGGCTCTACCTCAACCTCGATGAATGTGCCCTCATGGGGTAACCCCTGCCTGGGAGCTCCAGACGAGCCTCCTAAAGAATGAGTTCTATCGCCAGGATCGGCACCAAAGGCCATACCTAATGGGTTTAAAGGATCACGAGTGCTACCTTGACGGTTAGATCTTTGATTAGAGTGGTTTTCTTTCTTGCTTGCCTGTGATGAATCAGCTTGAGCATTGGCCATGTGCTCACCAATGGTGGCAGGACCTGCATTTGGATCGATCTTAGAAAAATCGACAGTGCCCACTAACTTAGCAATATCAGATGCGGTTTGGGCAAAGGAGGCATCAAAAGGCTCATCTTCAGCACTAGCATGATTTTGTGCAGCAAAGGCTTGCTGTGGATCATACATGCCATCATCAGAGGCATCATTGTGCTGTGGTGCATAAGTAGCCTTTGCATCAGACATGACAGAGCGCGCAGCCTGCTGCTGTGCAGCACGAGCTTTTTTACGTGCTTCACGAGTGCTAGACTCTCGGCCCTGATGAGAAGCAGATGGAGCGTTATTCGATGAGGCATTGTTCTCAGGTGAACCGCTGCTACGCTGAGCTGCACTTACTGCAGCATTGCCAGGGAGCGCAGCCATAAGGGTCTTAAGCTGAGAAACAGCATGCACCAGACCTTGCTGATCTTTTTGAATACCTTCAAGTGAGCTAGCTTGCTCCTCACGGATCTTATCGACCTCATCGCAAATCTGAGAGATGGTGTCCTTGAGATTGTGCTCTTCTCCATCTTCATCGGTGAACACAATATCCTCAAGTCTATAGCGTTGCTCAGGTACTTTTAGCTCGCCACGTGCTTTACGTCCAAAGAGTTCATCTAAGGAACGTTTGGCATCTTCTAGAGCTATTTCACTAACTTGCAGACGCTCCTGCAGCTCATCAATTGTATTCTCTAATCGTGCACTACGACGGGAATTTAAGATGAATGAAACTAGCACTAGGATGATAACTATAAACACTACTCCTGCAAGGTACAGGGTTAGCAAACTTGGCGCTGAATAACTACCGTCCACAACGAAAGTCCTGTCTAGAAAAATACCTAAGCTATGCTAAAAAGTTGATAATTGCACGATAAGACGCAATTGTTATTACAAGCAAAGCAAAATGGCTATGGTCAAGCTACATATTACGGGCGCACATCACCATCTAACACCATAATGATGTCAGATCACTTTAGGCACGCCACTTCTAGTGAAATTCTGAGAGGCAAATTATATCACGTTATCTAAAAGGCACAGCTTTAAGGCTACATCTAACGTATGTTTAACTGTCACAATTTGTGCATTTGAACAAACAGATTATGAGCTGTTGTAAGTTTGATTTTACTTGCCTTAGAAAAACAAAAGCCTCGCAATGCGAGGCCTCTGTAAACTCATGCAACGCAGCTTACGCTGCCTTAACATTAGTTTGAAATGTTGGCGATGTCCTGCCACTCTTCTTCAGTAAGAAGCTTGTACAGGTCGATGAGGATGAGCAGATCATCTTCACGATTGCAAACACCGCAAATGAACTTAGCGCTCTCTTCGGTACCTACGTTAGGGGTATCGTCGATCTCATTAGTGTTGAGGTCAACTACTTCAGCAACAGAGTCAACTAAAATACCAACAACCTGACGCTCAGACTCGATGATCATGATACGGGTGTTATCAGTAATCTCTGATGGTGGCAGACCGAAACGCATACGGGTATCAATAACAGATACTACGTTACCACGCAGGTTGATAATACCTAATACGTAAGCTGGTGCACCAGGAACTGGAGCGATGTCAGAGTAACGTAATACTTCACGAACCTGCATTACGTTAACACCGTACATTTCACGGTCGAGCTGGAAAGTTACCCAACGTAAAACCTCACCCTGGCTGCTATCTGGATCGTAAATTGAGGTTGAAGTTGTCTCTTCATTAGCCATTTGTATAAAGTCCTCTGAACTCAATCTCCAACTCTACAACATTATGTTGGAGAATCCCCGACAAGCTAAAGGTATTAAACCTAATGCATCCTTATGCTCTGATGATCAAAGCAGGAGTACTGCCTTATGACAGTAGCATAACAATGCTAGCAGCATGATAGCAAAACAAGCTGTTACACAAAAGTAACACTTAATGCTTAAGCTGCTCTGTCTATAAGTTCAGTATACCCTTATCGGTCTACGCTGATTGCACGAACGTGCTCAATTCATGCCTAAACTACACTAGATTGACCTTGATGTGACTAATAGACTTATCATCAAGTCTTAAGTCGCATTTTGAGCCACTATTTTAGTTTATAGGCGGTATATATAAGCTGCATGGCAATTAAAAACAATCACCTGCGCCTTATGTATTGCTCATAGCACCGTCAAAATAACTCACACTTTGTGTAAGTCATGTATAGTGCTATCCTCATGATTATAGCCTAGAAAATCGTTTGCTTACATGATCAAAGGCAAAATATTGAATACAAGTGCGCCTAAAGTGCCGATTGCAACAAGCTTTTTGACAAAAACCTAGTTCCAACATGCCCAACGAGTGATCATAAAGGCAAACTCGACTAATCAATAAGCGAACAAGCAATTTCGCTATGTGCTGCTTTTGTAAAACATTTCAGTACAACTGCACCAATAACATACCAAAAATATATCTACCATGGACAGTAAAGTACGCCAAATGACCTAAGACAGCAAGGGCCGCTAAATGGCCATGGACAGTAAAGTCCGCTAAGTGGACTAAGACGGCAATGGCCGCTAAAATGCCATGGACAGTAAAGACCGCGAGCGGATGATTACTGTTCAGCGTTATAAAGAATTTTACGTTGGTGCTCGATGTGAAATCGTGAGTGTGCATCATCCGGTGTTTGCTAAAAATATTGGCACTATTGTAAAAATCGTTACGATATACGATTCAGGATGTGTGGAGTTTCCTTGTACTGGCTACTCTCACTTACATTATGGCAACATGGAAACCCAAAGTGTCATAGATAGAATGAATGCGTTGGCATTTCTGATTGTATAATGTCAGTTAATTTCTAATTGTAAATTATAGAGGGTTGAATATGAGTATGGATCTATCTCATCTGGCCGAAATGACACCTTCTGATGAAGCACGATTTTTTACCGTTTTTGATAGACAACTTGGATATGATGCAGGTGAAGAAGCCCGTGCTAATCTTCTTAGTGGCGTACCTATTTATTACGCTGAACGAAATACACCAGAAGGGTGTGTTATAAAAGAATATCCAGATGGTCGTAAGGAACTGGTGAGTTTCATGACAGGTACAGAAAAAGTAGTTGAGGTTAAGCCCTGATGCGTCCTCAACTCTGGGTTATTGCAGGGCCTAATGGTGCAGGAAAATCTACCCTAGTTAAGCGACATATCCTTGGTAAAATAGAGGTTGTTAACCCTGATGATATTGCGCGGGAACAAGGTATAAGCAATCGAAAGGCAGGAGAGCAGGCACTTTTTCTGCGCACGGAAAATCTCAAAAATAGATGTACTTTCGCTGTAGAAACGACACTCACAGGAATGGGGGAGATTAAGTTAATGCAGCTTGCTGCGACTGCAGGTTACAAAATTAATTTAATCTATGTGGGGGTAAAAGATGTAGGAATGTCAGTAGCTCGCGTTAACCAGCGTGTAAGCCTTGGTGGTCATAATGTGCCTGTTGATGACCTTTTCAGACGATACGAGCGTTCTGTAACCAACCTACCTAAAGCTATGGCCGTGGCTGACCGGGTATGGGTATTTGATAACAGTTATAACAGACGGCGATTACTTTTCCGCACAGAACAAGATAAAACAAAGTTCATTTCTAATGATTTGCCTGATTGGTTTAAAAAAGTCGCTGGGACAGAGATTGAGCAGGCCAGAATGAAAAAGAAGAAATTAAGTCGTTAGTTAAATGTCTAAGGATAAACCGGCTATAAGCCGGTTTTTTTTTGATAATCTCTTTTACACACACTTGTGTTTAGCTAAATATTTTATTTAACTAAACGGGGTTCCGTGGGAATTTCTGCGATAACACCCGCTAAGCGATTTCTCCCTGACGGAAATCACTTAAAGGACATAAGGCAGCAAGGGCCGCTAATGCGGCCCTTGGCAATCATATTCTTTTGTATCAGTGCCTATAAGAACTAGGCGTTCTTAGTGCCTTTAGTGCCATTGTCACCTTTTTCTTCGGTGATATTACGCACTAAGTCTTCGATATCTGCACCGGCCTCAAATAAAGCGATTAAAGCCTTAACATGCAGTAAGGCGCACTTCTCGGCAGTTACGATACCAGCAAGCCATGGACGGTTACCAGGAATCTCACGCCACTTGATCTGAGAGCTAGTTAAAGTACGGTTACCCTCTAAGACGTCACAACCAATAGACCATGGAGACATGCCTAAGGAGATTAAGTAAGGGTACTTCTCTGGGCTTTGCTTAATATCTGGCTTAACCCAACGTAAGGTATCAACGATATTAATCTTATCGCCACGAACATCAGTAATACCCATGAACCATGAAGGCTTACCAAAGAGGTTGGTAATCTTATCGCACTCGAAGATACCACCAAGGTCGATAAGAGGCACAGCAAAGCGTACGCCCTGAACTAAGAAGAACAGTACCTGGAATTGCTCGCCAAGATCAACGTTCTTCCAATCCTTGTTAATAGCGTGCAGCTTATCAGCCATACGCTGTTCAGCAGTCTGAGGAGGAGCCTTGGTAACCTGCTCAATCTTCTGAACTTGCTCAACCTTGACCTCAGGCTCTGCAACCTTAGTCTCAACCTTGACCTCAGGCTCAGAAACCTTAGTCTCAACCTTAACCTCAGGCTCTGCAACCTTGGTCTCAACCTTAACCTCAGGCTTTGCAACCTTGGTCTCAACCTTAACCTCAGGCTCTGCAACCTTAGTCTCAGTAGCAGTCTGAGGAACAATGGTATTAAGCAGACGCTGCAGGCTTTCGCTATCACCTGGATCGGCAAACTCAAGCTCTTTAGCAGTTTCAGTCTTAGTTGCGGTCTGCAGCTGTGGCTCATAGCTTACAGCTGAAGACACTGATGAAGAACTCTCTTCGTCAGCAGAACTTTGTGCAGCAGCGATCATGGCTGCATCGGCTGCGCTTTCAGCAGCGGCAGCATCAGCCTTGTCCTTATCAGACTGCTCAGCTGCGGCAATCATGGCAGCATCGGCAGCACTCTCGGCTGCAGCAGCATCTGCCTTGTCCTTATCAGCCTGCTCGGCTGCGGCGATCATGGCAGCATCGGCAGCGCTCTCGGCTGCAGCAGCATCGGCCTTGTCCTTATCAGACTGCTCAGCTGCAGCGATCATGGCTGCATCGGCTGCGCTCTCGGCTGCTGCAGCATCTGCCTTGTCCTTATCAGACTGCTCAGCTGCAGCAATCATGGCAGCATCAGCAGCGCTCTCGGCTGCAGCAGCATCTGCCTTGTCCTTATCAGACTGCTCAGCTGCGGCGATCATGGCTGCATCGGCTGCGCTTTCAGCAGCGGCAGCATCTGCCTTGTCCTTTTCAGATTGCTCGGCTGCAGCGATCATGGCAGCATCAGCAGCGCTCTCGGCATCAACAGTATCTGCCTTGTCCTTTTCAGATTGCTCGGCTGCGGCGATCATGGCTGCATCAGCAGCGCTCTCAGCAGCGACAGCATCTGCCTTGTCCTTATCAGCCTGCTCGGCTGCAGAAATCATGGCTGCATCAGCTGCGCTCTCAGCATCAACAGGGATCTCATTGGCGCTTTCAGATGCGCTATCCTTGCCACTTTCAGATGCGCTTTGCTCAGCATCTTCCTGAGCGGAGCTTTGTGCTACGCTTGGCTGTGCAATGCTATCAGATGATGTAGTTGATGACTCTGAGCTCTGCGCTTCCTTATCATCAGCAACATGCTCTGCATCTTCAACACTAGTACCAGAGACCACCTTCTCGATAACGATCGCGTCATCGGTAGTATGGGTATGAATAACCTCAGTGCTATCAGGTGTGGTGGTAACAACTGTTTGAGTCTGAACATCTGCTGTTGAAGAAGAGGTCGTTACGCTGCTGGTAACAGCCTTTGGCTGAATGCCGATTTGCACAAACTCGCTAGTGCTTGGCTCTTCTTCATCAATAGAGATGAATGGCTCTTTAGAGATCGCATCATAGTCACGATCGACTGATGAACCTGTTGCAACTTCTTGCTCTTGAGCTTGGGTTGCAGATACAGTCTCATCAGCAGCTGAAGAGATAACGATACCCTCAGTTGAAGCCTTGGCACTTTCTAAGTTAGAAGGCTCTGTCTTAAGAGGTGCAGACTGCTCATTAAGCCCCTTAGAGACAACACTCTGAGTAACAACTGCAGCGTTAGTAGCGCTGACTGTTAATGAGTCGCTGTCTGCAATAGTCTTAGAGGATACTTCACCTTGAGCACTCACAATAGTGCTTGAAGCGCCAGTTGATGCTAAAGCTGCATGGTTAGCGTCAATAGCGGCATTGGCACTCGTAAGTACACTTTCATTGGCTTCTTTTGAGTAGGAGGATTCGTCGGCAGGTGCAGCCTGCATGTCCCCTTGTTCTTGGAGCTCACCGTCAAACTCCTCATCATCTACTTCAGCAAGCATTTGCTGGAAGTAGGCAATGAGAGTTTCCTCTTCACGGTCGTGATGACTTGGAGCCATTACAAATTCTCCTTGAGCAGCTTATTAGCGTGCCTACTAAAAGACCTGACCTTAAGCTTGGCATATTTAAAGGCCATCAGTCTTAATACAAAACTGCACTTTCACTAACTGCAGGTTTGCCAAATGTAATTGTCTTTAAGCTTGCTCTGCGTAGCCTCATGCACTGCATGAGCAAAACTCATAATTCTTTTAGTAAGAAAAAAGCATTTAATGATCAACTGTAATCTAACTACAACTCTGAGCTCTTAACTATCCACGCTACTGAGAGTGGCAAGTAACGTAAATTTAGGCATATTTAGCTGTCTATTTGTAGATTACTAGTGCTCTATTGACTTCATATGTGCTTGATGCACAAGAGTAAAACTATGAAGTCGTTTATATCTTTTGCTTTTCTTACTGATGCATGCTGCACTATTAAGTTTGTTAACTTATGTGGCAGTCAAACACCTTAAAACTGTACCTTTAAGCTAGATCATCTCAAGCTTAATGGCGTCGCCTACATCCTTGAGATTTTCTGATACACGATCAGGATGACGCTCTAACTCGCTCTCGATGAGAGATTTGAGTAAGTTACGGTAGGCAACAGAACCCTGACGGGAATCATCCATAAGTGGCAGAGGTAATCTACGTGCAGATGACTCTCTAAAGGAGATATCAATCGGAATACTGCCACGCCAAATATGATCGCGATAGTGAGTCTTTAAATAGCTAAGGCTCTGTACTGATGCTTTGGTGCGACGGTCATACATGGTTGGGATGATGATGTAATCAAAATGTACGCTCTTGTTAGCACGCTGCATCACAGTAAAGGTACGCACCATACCCTCAAGGCCCTTAAGAGCTAAGAACTCGGTTTGGGTTGGAACAATAATAGTAGTTGCGGCTACTAAAGCATTAACCATCAGAGCGCCTAAGACAGGAGGACAGTCGATGAGGACTACATCGTAGCAATCTTCGATGAGGCTTAAAGAGCGAGATAAAATACGACCTACACCCTGACGACCGGATAAATGACGGTCAATGGTAGCTAAGGTCATAGAGGCTGAGATCAGATCTAAGCCCTCATGAGCGGTCTTGGTAATACAGCGCAAGATACCCTCACGAGTTGGGGTCTTCATTGCGTATAAGTCGAACAGATTGTTTTGATCGATCCTTTCGTCATCTATACCTAAATATGAGGTAAGAGAAGCATGCGGATCTGTGTCGACCACCAATACGCGGAGGTTTTCTTTTTGTAACCAGCCAGCAATTGAGGCGACTGTTGTGGTCTTACCCACACCGCCTTTCTGGCTTGCAACGGCCCATACTAACACTGCCCACTCCCGATAAAATAAATGAAACCGGTAAAGCTTATATCCTAAAGCTGCATACAAAAGTGTCTATTGACGCTGCATAAGGTACTAATGTGCTTGATAGAACACACTGCACACAAGTAAAAGCTTAAATATGTATTTTAGCAAGATACATCATCGATGTGAGTATCTTATGACGTGATTCTCAACTCTAAAAGCAAAAAAGATAACTCTATCTAACTCAAGTTTTACAGCATCGCAAAACTTCATGTGCCCATATGCACTCATAACTATCACAAAATAGCTTTAAGAAAAGCACAAGCAAGTTATTTTTAATTGCTCCTTTTGTTTGCTTAAAGTGCCAGATGTGGCATTGAGATTGGCAGAAACGTCATAAAACCTGCCAAAGAAAAGTGCTCAAAGGAATACTGCTTTTTAATGCACACGTAGATTCTGCAGTGCTCGTTTGAGAACTCTTGTAAAAGAGTGTCAAAGCTATGGCCTATCTTGAGGAGATGAAAGCCCCAGCCAGAGTGCCATGAGGCTTTGTCTGTGTTTTTGCTTTGCAAATTTTTGCGGCCATAAAAACACAAACAGGCGCTGCCTTGCGACAGCGCCTTTAATCAAACTAATGATCAATGTGTATATTAGTTCTGAGGACCAAAGTTTGGCAGCTCTACTCTGCCAGCACCTGCATCGCCCTCAGCAGGAGGAGCTTCCTCCTCCATAACACCAACATCTTGATCGATTGGCTCAGCCTTGAAGCTTACAGAACCATCAGGGTTTGCTTCGAAGTTAAAGCCACCACTACCTGCTCTACGTGTAGGGATCATGTTCTCAGAGCTACCTGGAACAACCTGTAGATTCTGATTCTTCAGAGCCTCACGAGAGATAGCGATTACTACACGTCTATTCTGTGCACGACCAGCGCGGGTTGCATTTGAGTAGAACGGTGAGTACTGGCCATATGCCTCAGCTGCTAAACGCTGTGGATCAATACCGTTAGCCTCAAGCTCCTGCAGCACGTTAATAGCACGGCGAGAAGATAGCTCCCAGTTATTGCCGTAAATAGCGCTTGGCACGAAAGAGTTATCAGTATAACCGCGTACACGGATATAGTTGTTAACGCTCTTGAGCGTATTGGCAATAGAAGCAATCACTGGACGTGAGCGTGTCAGGATTGATGAAGAGTTAGGAGCAAACAGCATGGTTGAAGAAATGTTGATGGTAATCCAGTTTGGATCATGCTCAACAATCACTTCATTGCTTAAGCCTTGCTCTGAAATGGTTTCAGAGATGGAACGCATCAGAGTATCGAATGGCTGACCAGATGGGTTATCACCTTCAAACTCGCTTTCAGCAGGACCAACACCGCCTTCTGAAACCTCATCAAGCTTACCGCCTTCGGTCATACCAGAAGACTTATCAGTCTGAGAGTCTGGGGTTACGTTAGTTAAGGTACCCTGAGTTGGCTCAATAACCTCGGAGGCCTCTAAGTTACCCTGAGTTACAGCCTCAGCGTTCTCATCGGAGTTAGCAGTCTGCTCCATAGCACCTGCATCTTCTAAGCTCTGCTGAGTAACACCGAAGTCCATAACACCGCCGCCACCAGGGGCCTCAGTCTGTACTTCGCCCTTTTGAGCTGCAGCAGATGCTAAAGAAGCATCAGCCATCAGATTGGCAACTGGACCTGGCAGTGCAATAACACCTGGTACTGCTGACACCATGCCCATTTCGCTGAATGATGCCATCAGACCTTTAATCATGGACTGAGCATCAACAGACTTAGCCATAGCAAACGAATACAGCACCACAAACACCGCGAACATCAGTGTCATGAAGTCAGCATAAGAAACCAGCCAACGCTCTAGGTTCTCATGGCCTGCATGTTTTTTCTTTCTTGCCATTGTTAAATCCCTTACAGGTCTAGCTACTAGCTAAGAGCAACTAGACCGTCAAAAGCACGTGGCTCGCAGGAAAATCCTGTGCTCTTGCTAAACCGCCGCAACGTGCGACGATGCGGCCTGTGCTTTTGTTCAATGCACTGACTACTTTCATAGTCCTTGCATGATTAAGATGAGTCATTAACTCTTAAGAACATTAGGTCATGCACTAAGCTTAAAACTAAGATCTTTTTACAAGGCTCATCTAAATGTTTAATCAGGAGACGAGTAGAAACTAATCACCATTGAGGTTGCCAGTGTAAACACCGATACGACGCTTGAGCATAAGGGTGTTCTCAGAGCTGGCGATAGATACGAGACCTTCTAAGGTCATGTACTTATACAGGGCGATTTCAGCATTTAAGGTACGAATACGGTTAGCAGCTGGAATCAAGAATACGTTAGCACCTGCCACACCGTAAATGGTTGCAACGAATGCCACAGCAATGGAAGGACCTAACAGGTCAGGACGGTCTAACAGGGACATAGCGTGAATCAGACCCATAACCGCACCAATAATACCCATACATGGGAAGTAACCACCTAAGGACTCATAGAACTTAGCGTTTGGCTCAAGCTTCTGCTGCTCAAGCTCAATTGCGTTCTCAAGCAGAGCATAAAGAGCATCTTTATCTACACCGTCCACAATCATCTGAATGCCAGTGCGGGTAAAGTCGTCATTAGCGGAAGCTACGGAGTTTTCCAAAGCCAGAGGACCCTGCTGACGAGCAATGGTGGACATACCAGCAAGCAGTTCACCTTGGGACTGGAAGTTTAAGCGTGGAGGTGAAATGAGCCATAAGAAGTGCTTGAAAGCGGTGAGAATTTCTTTTGGAGAGAACTGCACGAAACCGGCACCAAGACCAGCACCGCACACGATCAGGAATGCTGGGGCATTCAACAGCGCTGAAGGGTGAGTACCTTCAATCAGCATGGTCGCAATCATACAGGCGATTGCGATAACAAGACCAAAAACGTTCATACTTATATACACAGAACCAAGTTATAGGCCTATAGCTATATAAGCTTTCTTAAAGAGAAGCATAAAAACATGCCCCCTTGAAGAACTCTCAATAAGCTAAAGAGCACATCAGTTTCTTAAGTTTTACTTAAGCAACTTTGAACCTAGTTCCTGGTGTCTCCTTAGTCAACCTAACTAAATGACTTGAAAAAACTGGCCTAAGATACTGCATACGATAGCAAGAGCGCTCCGTATACCGCCACTAAAGCCATGTCACTGCTGTGACTTTTGTGTCCTTAGACACGTATGCAGAGCATTCCCTCTGCAATTCTGCTCACGACAACCTTAGATCATACTTAGAGCAACTTAGGACTACTCTATAGAGTGGTTGTCATTACAAGGCATCATTTGATGCTTTGCAATTGTTTTTAACGAGACTCATAAGTTAAAGACCATGCTTAAACTTTTTCTAAGCATCGTTAAAAACAATCGCAAGTATGCCTAATTATGCATGCTATTTAGTCGCATGCAAAAGTAAACAGTTCAAGTTTGAGTCTAAGACCACAAAGATCCTGACTACAATACTTTAGTACATAGACATAAAGTTCTCATGTACTATGAAACAAGGTTGTGATGAACACGAGATTATTGCACTGCAAATCAGCAAAGATCATGTGATTTGATGGCCTCAAGGCCCAAATACATTAGTGCTTGTGCATTTATGCTAGCTTTATGCCAATAGATAAGCCAAAAAACCGCCAGATCTCAGTACTGACGGGCTTTATCAAAATACCTAGTTACAATCAAAGCTGTAAGTA
>Avalanche_p1__coassemble_1309_pt1 | contig 15031 bp, 8 predicted proteins | sample Avalanche_p1__metabat2_low_PE_032 | metagenome-assembled genome bin Avalanche_p1 | reverse complement strand
TAGTAATTGTGCAAGATATGTTGTGTTTATATCTGAGATATTGTACGAAATTTAGAAAAATTCAGGACGGTTAAGTTGGCATTGTTTTAAAACTGCGCCAGTCTATGCACAGTTATTTAGTGTCCTATTCTGTATATTTATACTAGTCCTGTGTCACAGGAGCAGGAGCTGCCGCACTATCTTGAGCCTCAGGCATGAATTGTACTTGAGGTGGGATAGCTGCATTCTTGTGAATTTTAGTGTTACCAATAGCTTCTTGCTTGGTAATAGGTTCAGGCATTTGATCTGGTGGGTTGCCCTTCATCGGATCCCAACCTAAGGTAATGAGGTACACACCAAAACCAATTATGAAGGCAAAAGGAATGTGCCAACCATAACGTAACCAGTTCATGAAGGAGCGGGCCTTAGGGAAGACGTTACATACGGCTACACCTGCAGAGGAACCGAACCAAATCATGGAACCACCAAAGCCTACAGCATAAGAGATTAATGCCCAGTCATAGCCACCCTTAATTAAGGTTAATTGAGTTAATGGGATGTTATTAAATACTGAGGACACGAAGCCAATAGCCATAGTAGATAAGATGGAAGCATCTGGTACTGAGTCAATAGGAACTAACTCAGCGCAGAATACTAATGCAATCAAGAATACGGTGGACTCAATAGCAGTTAAGCCTTCACGGAAGTTAATCTTAACAAAAGGAGTACCAATTAAGATTGCAATCCAAATACCTAAAGCAGGGAACTCAAAGAAGTAGTTGAAAATAATAGCGCCAGCTAAGATTAAGCCTACTAATGCGATACGGCGATTTTCAACTTTAACACCACCCTCTGGAACAAAAATATCTTGAGTATAGTGATGTTGCTGACGAGCACCAAAGAAAGCTAATACTAAGAAAGCAGCAATAGCAGGAATAAAGGCATGAGCTAAAACTAAAGGATCCTTACCATAAATCCAAATTAAGGTAGTGGTAGTATCACCTACAACAGAGCCAGCACCACCAGCGTTAGAGGCCGCACAGATAGCTGCAATGTAACCAATATGTACCTTGTTTTTGTATAAGGTAGCTGCCATAGAACAGCCAATAATTGCTGCTGCAATATTATCCAAGAAAGTAGAGAGGATAAATACAAAAGCTAGCAAGGCCATGGCACCAAAGATGCCTTGTGGAAGATAGCGTGGTAGTACAGCAGGGAAGCGAGACTCTTCAAAAATGCTAGCTAAAATAGCAAAGCCAGGAAGCATTAAAGCTAGGTTTAAATAAGTGTTCCAGGAGCCTTTAACCCATTGGCCATCTGCATTGGTATAACCAATAACCTTATGAATTACAGAAAAGCCATCAATAAATTCATACTTGTAAAAACACAAGCATAATAAACCTATAACGGCAACATGCATGGTCTTATTGTAGAACACAGCAACGCCGAGCAAAATAAGACCAAAGATAATCATCTCATAGCGAATGCCATAGATGGTGGTAGTGGTGAAAATAGCTTCACTGGCAAAGGCAGGAGTCATGGACACCAGTCCCAAAGCTATTAAGCTGAATAATTTTAATAACAAGGGCATATCAAACCTTTCATTCATACATTGCTAAATAGCAACACACACACACTAATTTAAAGTTATTACACACGATTTTCAGGTGAGTTTTTGCTATCACTTTCACTCTTATCTTGATCTTTAATAGTAGAGTGATTCTTTAAAAACTCATCAGAGGCGCTTGCACCTGGATCAAAAATCTTTTTACGTGGACGAGCTTTTGCTACTACCTCGTCGCTTTGAATACGTAAGATAAACTCTGGGGCATCGGAGTAATCAGTATGAAGACCTAAGCGCTGTACCCATACCCAGAAAGCAAAAATAATGAAGTGAGCATAGAGTAAACGTAAGGTAAGTAAACCATATTGCTCAAAGTAGTTTAAGGCAAAAACTACCACAATAGGGCCTAATGCCCAGCCACCTAAAGCAAGGGCAGAGGCACCACCAGTTTTAGCTGCTTTTACTTGGACTTTAAAGTTAGCAGTAAAGTACCAGCTCATAGCGACACCAGCAACTAAAAGACCAACGATGAGCATGGCCTGGTTCATGGCTAAAGACATGAACAGTAAGCCTATCATTAAGATTAAAACATCTTGCTCAAACACGGCTTTTACACCAACCTTTGGAATTAAAGGGCGTAAGATCAACATGCCAATAATGAGGCCTGCAATAAAGGTTGAGCTAACCACAATTGCAGCAATTGAAAATTCGCTATTAAAAAATGAGATCCATAAAGGTAGACCTGCAAAAATAGCAACCACTACACCAGCACATAAATAGCCAGTAGCTATAAAAATGCCTCGTCTTACTAATTGTTCATTGGTTGGCATAAAATTCACCAGAGTTATCATAAACAATATTTTTTACACTTTAAGAAAAGATTAAAGAGCTCAAAACATTGTTGTGAGAGATTTTGGTTAACAGCAAGTTAATTGTTTACTTCCAAAATACGCCAATAATGAAAACAAAAGAGATATTTTTACCTAAAGCACACTCATAGACCTCAAAAGGCAGTTTTACTTAGGGATCTAAGTGTAATAAGTGCTTTGCAACCAGGACTTAATAGAGCGTAGAAGATCTATTAAAGAACGGCCAAAACACTTTAAATAAACGCTAACTCAATTGTTATGGCAATATTGACTCATCCACATAATAGCGCAACTTTGTGATTTCTTTAACCACCTTTAATAATAAAAATAACCATTAGTGAGCAATTGAAAGCAATTGAGCTAAGATAATTTACAGCGCTTTCCAGTAACGTAGCTTGGCAACTAAAACGAGAATTTATATTTAACCTAGAACAAGAGATAGAAAGACTTGAGCTAAAGTGCCTAAAAGAATCTCAGCCTCGTCGTAAAATGGAGATTTACGAGCAAGTAGAAGCAAAGCGCAAGGATCTATCTACACTCAAAGCCTCATTAGATCAGTAGCTGCAGCACCTCCCTAATCTAGATAGGCTCACATGAAGATGCTTAGAGCAAGAACGTGATGCACTACGGGCTGCAAGAACCCATCTTGTAGGCCGTTTTCTTTTGTCAGCAGCATGAGTTGTGCAAAGCACGCTGTTAGCTAAGCTTGATACTGAAAAGTGGCTGAGGATCAGAGGTCTTAGAAGCTACTGATTGTGGAATGGTAAGAGCGTTGAGGTTGCAGCTTAAGATCTTAACGGAGTGATCGGCAATTGGTGGAAATGGCACTGCAGTAACTGCCTCAGAGCGCAGCAGTAAGTGCTCAGGGATCTTATCTTCTTTTACAAAGACATAGCGCTCTTTGGCATTGTCATCATGCTCATGAGCCTTAAGGTAGCGCATAACTTCAAGCTGCTGTGCATTTGGAATGAGCTCTAAGATATCGCAGACAAAGAATGAGTATGTACCAAAGCGCTCATCGTAGAAGTACTCTTGATGACGGCCACGGTATAGATAAGTAAGCTCATTAAATTGCCCTGCCATGCTCTCAGGCACGATCTTACTTTCTATCATTTCCTCAACAAACTCACGCCTGAGATCATTGATAGTCTCGCGATGACACAGTGCCTGCTGAGCACCATGGCAACTCTTTGCCGCCTCAAGCATGGCCTTGATAAGCTCATCATGATTATCTGGAATTAAGCATATGAGTGCGCCATTGCCCTTTTGCTCTAAGAGCATACGTGCAGTATCCTCTAGCATGCCTGCATAGACCTCACTGTCACTTAAGCTTGTGGCGATCTTATAGCGAATGGCTGGACGATAGTCTCTTATGATCATGCCTTCTTGGCTGTCATTGGTGAGCTTGTGATCTTGGCTCAGATTAGTAGTCTTGTGATCTTTGCTGCTAGTACTCTTGTGATCTTGGCAGGCGTGAAGCTTATTAGCCCGAAGCTCTTGCTCTTCGCGCTCAAGGGTGGCGCGATATGCTTTAGTGAGTCTTTGCTTTTCCTTAGGATCTTGGATGAGATTGGTAAGCTCTACTTTATCTTCGGTGCTGTTAAAGAAACGGCATAAGGACTCGATACCTGCTGCTGGCAAGAGCAATCTAAAGTCATTGTCCTCTGGCACTGCTACTTCTTGATGAGAGCGCACTGTACCAGGAGCACACTTATGCCCAAAGTAGCGTTTCACATCATCAAGACTCTCATCATCAAAGCGATAGCCACCGCCTACTGGCTGAAAGCGCAGATTGTCATAATGCTCATTACCCACTAAGAAGAGCTCATCATCTAACACAATGCGAAAGACATAAGCATAGGATGCTCTAATTTCACCTGCTTGTGCTCGATACTTATTCTTCTCTAGTCTAAATGAGTCACTCATAATGATCCTGCAGCTATCTTTCAATGACTAACAAAGGCTGATTGCACTTCATGGCTATCTTGGGTCACATGCGCCTTGCTGTTAATTGCTCTAAGCACATTACATTAGATACCTACCATGGCAAGCGAGCACATGACAGTATGTGCTTGCTCATGTAGCTATCACTTGATGCTGTGCTAATGCTAGCGCGTGCTTGGCAGTGCTTGCCTTGCTAGTGCTAGCGGGTGCTTGGCAGTGCTTGCCTTGCTAGTGCTAGCGGGAGCTTAGCAGTGCTTGCCTTGCTAGTGCTAGCGGGTGCTTGGCAGTGCTTGCCTTACTATGCTAGCGGGTGCTTGGCAGTGCTTGCCTTGCTAGTGCTAGCGGGTGCTTGGCAGTGCTTGCTGTGCTGTGCTCGTGCGCATCTTTGGATGCTTGAGTGGCATGGCAAGCTATTGGAGAACTTGGCTGTGACCTTAGAGTAGCTACTACATTGTAGTCACACTCAAGTAATCAGCAATCACCATGTTTTGAGTATTGGCCTAAGCTCACAGATATTATCAGTCAAGTGAGAAAAAGCGGCGTGTAAGAACAACTAAGGCCGCAAATGCGGCCTTAGTTAGTGTGTTATGGTGCATTTTTTAATCGTAATGCACTATTTTCTATTTTTTCTTCTTACGCTCTTTACGCAGACGAGCACGAGTCTTCATAGTTTTAGCTTGAGAGTTTTGTCTAAACTCAAGCCACTCTTGCTTAGTAGCGGCCATGCGATCGTTGATGTCTTGATCCTTTTGACGACGCTCAGCTACAGCCTCATTCCACTCTTTATCCCAGTCCTCATCGATGTAATTGTGCTTATCATTGACAAGACTATCGAGAACACCATTGGTAAAAAGATTAATATCTTCGTTCTTATGTGCACCGTATGGAATCTGAATACCATCGGTAATATCAATGCTAGAGAGCTCTAAACCATTGTCGCCTTGAATGAAGGTAACCATGATGCAGTCTGCATGAATGAGGCTTAATACATCGCCTCCATTAGCACTATTACCAGTTGGCTTTTCGATATAAGCAAAGAGATTAGTATTAATTAAGAACTTAATCTCTTCATCTGAAGTGATGACAATGCGATCAATCTTAAGCGGATAAGACTTGCGCAGTTTCTCAACAGTAAACTCTTGACGATGAATACCATCTTTAAAGATAAGGCCTGCAAACTCTGCATCCTTATTTCTACGACGAGCTTCATGGTCGTTCTTCATCTCCACGATCGGCTCGGCGATGAGATCGATAATGTCAGAGTTAAGGCCATCAAAATCAGACAGATCGTTATCTTTAAGATCTTTAAGACGTTCAGCTACTGCATCTAAATTGTCATATAACTGATCTTTAACTAAGACTTCAATGCTACCTTGTACACCCTTGATTTCCATATCAAAGATCATAAAGGCATCGTTAATGAAACTTAGCTGCTCTGATGTCTCATCTTGTGAAGATGGTGACAGATTGTCATTTTGACAGTAATGAACGTCAGAGACCACCTTATTAAGGCGCTCATGAGCAATCATCTTACGATAAGTAGCTATGGTCGGATGGTCTGCTAACTTGCCATAGAAAATATGCTTAATGCTGACAGCAAAGTTACGCTTAAATGGTGGATCGATATCGACACCAAAGCCCTGAATATCGCTACCACAAATATTATTCTTTAGCGCATACCATAAAGTCATCTTGGCGTCACTGAAAACGATTACATCGGATAAGAATAATGATTTGTGGAGATCTGCGCAGCTTAAGTCATGAGGAAAGAGCGCTCTTTGCTCAGGTTCTAAATTGTTAAACCACTTGTAGACAATGAGATCACGCATCAGATCAGTAATGCCGTTTTCTGGCACAGCTAAATGCTGATGCAGACCTGACAAGCACCACTCAATGGAGCGTAAATCACCACTGCGTGATGGCAGTGCGCGTATGTAAATTTTGCGTCCTGTGTAACGATGCAATGCGGTCATTTTTTCACAGACCACATCCATCATAGAAGGAGCTGGCGCTACATTCTCGCTGCCTTCTACATTTGACTCATTTACTGGAGCATTGTCATTAAGCTTAGCACTTTCATCAGCGCTAGCAATGCTCTTAGAGGCCTCAGCATCGTTATCATTGCTCTTAGCACTTGAGCCATCAGGATTTAGACCTAACTTTTCATATGCTTTAGCAACAGCATTAGCTGACTCTTGAGCCTTTTTGAGTTCTTCTTTGCTTAAAGCTGGTTGTGAGACCTTATTGGCTTTTGCAGCCTTTGCCTCAGCCTTACGCTTTGCCTTTTCCGCTTGCTTTTGCTTACGCTCAGCAACCATCTTCTCAGATTGTTTCTTGCGCTCCTGCGCCTCATATTCTTCAATGAAATGGCTCATCATTGGCATTAAGCCTGAGACCTTGAAGACATTGATAGGACGCTTCTCAAGCTCAAAGAAGATATTCATTGGAAGATCTAAGGCGATCTTCTCATTAGGATTTAACGGGCTATCGATGGCCGGAAGAGCATTAACTTTTGGCGGCTGTGGGTATGGATAGTCAACCTCATGCATGTTCGCTTGGGCAACTGCTTTGCGGAACATATCCTCGGAGAGGTACTTAAAATCGTCGTACTTCTCCATCAGCTCAAGATCCCACTCAAAGGTGATCTCATGGAAATGATCTTCAAATTCCTGGAGCTGAAACTTATCTAGACCCATCACTCGAAAAATGGCACGATTGATTTGTGAAGTTAAAAGACGGCTCACCGAAAGCTCCTTTAAGAAAACACCCAAGGCATGATTGCCTTTAGGTAATCGCTAATGTGCTAAATTTGGCGCTCTTAGCGTAGATCTTAACACCCAAGCCAAAGCTCAAGGGCGCAACTGCAAGATCAATACCTAATTAACTATGTATCTTAATACAAGGCATCAAATTCTAACTATAAAAGCATGTGCAACCCTAGATCGTAAAGTTTAAGCTCAACCCTAGGCAAATGTAAACAGCATGCGGTTATATGCGTATCTTTTGCACCACAAAGTTATCACTTTGCGTAAGTCATCTCATAGGCACAAGCCCATAGCCCATGGGACACATGCAATGTCATATCCCATGAGATACATGTGTAGTCATAGCACATGGAACACATGCTAAGTTACGCACCTTGCCGCCCTTGCCGGGTTATTCTGAGTTTAGCCGCGTTTAGCTGCTTTAAGCCATAATAATGCGCTACCTCCATTTAGATCACAAAGCATAGCGTGTACGATATAGCTAAGCAAAGGTCACAAGCTGCAGCTGTATGCAGCGATGGTTTATCGATAATATCTGCTCTGATCGTGCTACTTAGCGATAATGGTCAATGCGATGCCATCAGCTTTGATCTCTGTAGCTAAGAGGGTCTAGCGCTGCAAGGAGATTGCGCTGCACGCTGCACAGATGCTTTGTATGCAGACGTGTGTATTTGTGTTGTTGGTGGAGGTATGGTGCGGCAAGTACTGCACTGCGGGTGTGGCGTTACTTGAAGAGGCGTTCAGTTAAATGAGGTGGCTGCTAGTGCAAAACATGCTTGAGTATGTGTGTGTGTTTATGGCGCTTTCTTGGGGATCAAAGCCGATCTTGCATGCTCCAAAAGTGGCTAGCTTTGACTAAAACTGAGTGTTGCCTCAAGAAATTGATCGCTTCATGATGCTTGTATGATGCGCTCTTCTTATAATCGCCCGTATATGTTATCCGATATATATCTGTGCTTTTACTCCTAGAGCGCGTCTGATTACGAAAAGAAGACTCACTACTTTTGAGTTTAGTGCATTGTCTAAATCTCTAAAATTAACGTATTAGCTTTTGTATCAAATGTTGGGTTAAACTAAACTTGTTATTTTGCATAAGCCTGCATAAGACAGTTATTTAACAGCGACTAAACATAACTGGTCTTATTAAAGACTTGTCTTTAAACCAAAACCTTTGCTACAAGTTACTAAAAAGTTGATTTGAGAGCTTAGCCGTTTGTTTTGTTGATTAATAAGCTTAAGCACGCTTTTGGTATACCCACGCATGCTTGTCGCAGTATAGTGCTGCGAACTTATTGTACTTAGTTGTCTTATCTTTCTTGTAGAAGGCAGCGGTGCAATTGAGCTTTTGCCTCAATGGGCAGTAATTTACATTGTTGCGCAACAAAAACTAATTGGATCGTTTGTTTAGCTGTGTTCATGGCCTAGAGTTTTCTTTGGTTTCTGAGCTCAAGTTATTGCTTAGATCCATACATATAGCCTTTGCTTGGCCTTGTGCAATAGTTCTAAGCGCGGTATGCATGTTTTTAACACAGATTGGATCATATATAGCATGGCGTATAGTCGAATTGATTGAACCTCAAATTAGGTTAACTCCGATGCGCAGATATAAGCTCTAATTTCCATTGTAATCATTAAGACTTCCAGGCGCGACAAGAGTGTGTGTTTAGCTTGGATCAAAAGCATTTGCCCATTAACATATGCCGTTTTTAAGGCAACATTGATTAGTGATGCTTATTAATTGGCAGATTTAGAATTGTTAAGGTTTCATCATGGCAGAAATACAAGCAGATGTTCATATGCAGCTCTCTTGCAGTGACCAAGATATGGACACTCTCAAGGCTAAGCAAAGCGCAAACCTTAAATTAGCTAACTGTCATAGTAAGAAGTCTATGTATCAAGACCACGGTGAGCCTACTAGCAGCACAGTAGAAACTGCAGCTAAAGACAAGCTTGAATCAAATAATCAGTCTTTAATGCATGTAGGCACTGGTTCTAGTACTCATGCAGAGCCTCGCAAGGAACTTAATGAAAGTGTTCGCCATGGCACAAGTATCTTTCCTTTTGCTGCCTATGTATGGGATCCGCAGCCTTGCGCCTCACGTGTACCACTCCACTGGCACAAAGAGCTGGAGTTAGTGCGTTTTTCTAATGGTGAGTACGAAATCTCTGTCGATATGCACAATGTAGTAGTAAAAAGCGATGCTTTCTTACTGCTGCCAGGCAATATCATGCACACCTTTACTCTGCCTCCTAATTGCCAAGAGAGCGCCATCGTGTTTGATCCGAACATGCTCTCCTTTAGCGCCTATGATGAAGTGCAATCTGAGATCTTTGAGCCTTTGATGAGTAGCAATATTCCGCTACCACCAATTGTCACTACCGACCATCCAGCCTTTAACCGTATTGATAAGCTCTACCGTTACTGTGTACGTCATGGTGGTACTTCTAATGCCTCCGAGCGTCTGCTTATTAAAGCCAAGATCTTAGAGATCTTAGCTATCTACCACGAGTATGGACTTATCTCACGTAAAGAGATGCATGGCCAAAAGGTTAAGTCTAAGCAAGATAAGCTCAAAGAACTGCTCAACTACGTGGACGCCCATTATGCGGGCCCGATTACTATTCGTGATGCCTCCTTACGTTTAGGCGTAACCGATCAGTATTTCTGTCGCTACTTTAGACGTGTCACCGGCATGTCCTTTACTGAGTATCTCAATGACCTACGTTTAAGAAGAGCTACCAAGGAGATTGAGCTTACCAATCGCCCTATCTCTGATATTGCCTTCGACCATGGCTTTGAGAATGCAGGCTATTTCTTTAAGAACTTTAAGCTTAAGTACGGCATTACTCCGCTTAGATATCGTAAGAAGTTCTTACAAGAAAATGGCCGCAACTCTAAGGCCCATAATAACTATGGTGCGGCCTTTAGCCCAGTTGATGCTAACCATACCTCTGCTATGCATGATCGTGATATCAACACCATCATGAATGTGCCTGCAAGTGACGATAGCAATCATGATCACTTTGTCTCTCAAGGACTAATTGCTGCAGATGTATTCATGAGCGATAAAGAAGCTGGCACTCACGCTCAAGGTAGCATGCACAGCACTGCAGATGCCGCCCTAAGCGCTACTGATCCATCCTTAAATGCTCTTTCACACCAAGCTGCTGTAGATGAGCAAGCTAGCTTAGCTGATGATCCAAGCCTACCATCTTTAGCCAAAGACAGAGGCACCCATGAGCTCAAATCTCACGATACCCATCAATATAGTGCTAACAACTCTCACGCCATGAACTTTGGAGGCGACAGTGCTCAGCACTTTGATGAGGAGGCTTTCTACGACGATGAGTATGAGGACGAGGAGTTAAGCGCCAACGAGCTAAGCGCTGCAGCGCAACAACGTCAAGCTGCATCAAGCTCAAGCACCCTGCCTCTTAGCAGCAAGGCAGTACCAAATCGTGCTGAGGAAATTGCCGCACAACTGCGTTGCCAAGATCCTAAAACAGGCAAATCTTGCTTTGCAGTTGCCACTACTGATAGTGATATCAAGGCCCTATTAAGAACCCGTCAGATCAAGCACTTAGAGGCATCTGAAAGTGAAGATGAGCTCTTTGATGATGACGAGCATGAAGAGATCGTCTATCAAAACAAGGCCTCAGATAACAACGCTACAGACGCAATACCAAATAAGAGCCGCATGGAGCTTATTAACAGTGGCTTGCATGAGCTTACGCAAAATAATGGCCGAACTGTCTTAAGCGCTGTCTCCAAGCCTCGTCAAAGTCGCTTTATTAAAAACACTCAAGAGCCTGACACTACTCCAAAGAAGCAAAACTTTGTCTCAGCTTTAGAGGAATTTCAGTCAGGCAAGCTGCTTCGTGCTGCAACTAAGAGTAAGTCTAGTGACAAATCCGAAGCTCAGAGTAATGCAAAGCAGCTCAAAGAGCAGACTAAGAGCCTCATTAACTCACAGTTAGATGCTCAAGTCATAGCAAAACCTACAGCAGCCGACAACCTCACAACTGAGGCAAAACTGCGCGATAACAGCTCCTTAGAGGTTGAAGGTGAAGATCCACCAAGCTCCTCAGAGATCTTACGTCGTGCCCACGAGCAAAAACTTAAGACTGATGCTCAATACGCTGCCAAGCAACAACAAAAGCAGCTCAAGCCAGCCAATCGTGCTGAGCTTAGAGCCAAGATCGCCGAGCTTGAAGAGCGCAGAAAAAACCAAGACCCATTCTCAATCTAAATCATTACCCATGGCGCGGCGCACGGCTTTGCAATGCTGATGCGTGCGCCACTCATGCTTTAGTGGCAATTGCTAATGCCATCTATCTACAGCCACACCAGCCAAACTCACAAAGTAGATAACCTACTAATTTACGACTGTGAATAGCGCAAAGATCCTCTCCCACCATTTACCATCATCCCATAAGCCCTTACACATGCCATTTGCTGGCTTTTTTCCAACTTAGGCGATGTTACGCTCTAATGATGCTAAACTATGGCAATTCTTAACTAGCGGTAGATTGATATGAGCGAAGAGCAAAAACTTAGTGAGATCAACGACTTTATCATGCAGGATGTGAATCTTGCGATGGCTGACCAAAGAGCTGCTTTTGAGATACTTGAGCTGATATTAAAGGCTGTAGAGAAGTCCCCAAAGATTGATAAGCTCATTAAAGCTGACTGTGAAAAAGTATTTAAGCTGCGCCTCTTAGGATTTGGCGACAATCAGCCAAGTAAGCACGATCTTGAACTAATTCATGAGCGTTCCATGGACCTTGCCGCAGATAATGGACTAATTGCCATGATCGCCCAAGAGCTCAATGATCCACGTCAAAGTGCCTCTATAAGCTCCTCACATCAATCTGAAAGCTTTGCACTGCCACTGTATATGTGCAAGCTTACTGAAGATACAGCTGCAGCAATTAACGATAAGGTATTACGCGCCCTCTCTGAGCATATTAAGCACTGTTTAGTGTTTGAGGCTCATGCTCAAAGCTCCTTTGAGATGCTCCTAAATAGCCCTAAATCCGATGCCTCTATGCTCAAGCAAGTGCAAAACTCATTGATTATTCAGCGCGATCTCAATGAGCGATTGAATAATGCCCAAGAAAATACCCTAAGCGCCTATGCACAGATGTCTATCTATCTGTGCCTTGCTGAGGCCCTCTTTACTCTGTGCCGCAGTGTGGTCATGCTCGTCAATGCCACCCGCATCTTTGCGCTATCTCAGGCCCATCTGACCATGTCAGATAAGGACAAACAGCCATAAGATCGCGCAATTGCACATCCCGGCAAGCGCACGCAGCCATCAGATCGCAATTTGCACAGCTTTGCCTATGCACGCAGCTATCACAGCTACATGGCCGCTAAAATCAAAGATACGCGGCAAATGGCCGCAACGGACCATGCGCTTGCGCTTTGCTCTTAGTAATAACTTATAGATTAACTTAACTGCTACACACTATTGTTTTAGGAAGTACCATGGATCTGCAAAAAGAACTTCTGTCTATGCAAAAGCCTTTTGAGAAAGCCTTAAGCGAGCTCATTGGCTATAAAGGGCAGTTAGAGGCTATTTGTAATAGCATTAGCGCCGATTTGTCTAAGAGCACTAAGGTGCATAAGGTTTTAAAGCAAGATCGTGAAGTGGTACTTAACTATCTTATTAAGACCTTCCCAAATCCGGTCAACGCCATGTTTGTGCCTAAGTTTAAGCAAGACTTTTTGAAGTTTGCTCAAAGCCAAGATGCACTTGCAGACTTACTTAAGTTCATGGCAGATGACGAAGGCTTCCCGCAGCAAGATGAGATGACTATTGCCACCTTTAGAGGCAATTTAGCGCTGCATCTTACTAAGCTTGATACTCTCAAAGCTCAAGAATACTTAAATGCTTGCTTAGAGATTGTCTCTCAGCTTGAAGAGACTTTACCACCAACTATTGAGTCTTGCTGCAAGCGTGGCCTTGCGCTAATGCAAGCTGATAGCGGTGTAGATAGCGCCATCATGACTAACTTTGAAGAGATCGTATCTGCTTGCGATGGCTCTTATCAGCACTATCGTGAGCTCATCCATGCCCTTAAAGAGAGTAATGCCGATACCTACTCATCATTAAGCGCCCATGCAGCTATTCTTGCTGAGCTACTGTTAAAAGAGACCGCCCAGTTCTCCTTACTCATGCAAATCCTGCAGTTTAATAGCCTCAAGCTCTCCGGCAGCTCCTTTGTTGAGCCTGCTAAGGCCAATATGCCAGAGATTCCTTTTGCTAAGGTAACTCAAAGCTAAGAGCATAAGCCTAGGCTCCCTTACCCATACAAGAAATGAGCAGCAATACCATCATATGTATGCTGCTATACCTGCACTAGCGGCCATGCATACACTGCAGCAAGTGTCGTCATGCATACATCGGGGCACATGTAGTCCTGTATACACTGCAACCAATGCCGCCATGTATACACTGCAGCAAGAGCCGCTATGCATTGAGCGCTGCAGCTTCAGCGTTGTGTTCATACTCATATATAAGCGCTTGATGGTGCTTTGTAGTACAATAGACCGCCCGATTGAGCTTGAAGAACGAGAGTCTTTAAGCAGTTTTTTGATTTACTGATAGCATGAGCGCTTGGAGCACATGATGGCAAATGTTGAGATTGTAGCTAAGGCTGTTGAGCAAAGCAGCGTTTTAGTTTCTAAGATAGATAGCATACGTGAAGAGTTAATCGAGCAACTCAAGGCAATCAAAAGCGACTACGAAAACTCTAAGCGTGTTAACAAGCTTGTTAAGCAAGATATTGAGCGCTATTTCAATGCTATGGCCCAAATGTCGCCTGAAACTAATACCCCTGAACGCGCAAGCTTTTTAAAGCGCTGCAGCGAGAAGGCTAAAACTAAGCGCAATCATGAAGTACTCCTCAAGATCGTAGATAAGTGCGACAGCTCGTCCTTAGCAGAACTCAAACAAGAAGATTTTAAAATAGTTCTGGGCATTAACTTATGCCGCTTTGACGATGAACAAGTAACTAAGATATCAAGTGCTATAGCTGAGATTGTCACTAAGGCTGTCAATATTTGTGAGCTTTGTGTTGAAGTTGGTACTGAAACTTTCAAAAAACTAGAAGATGAAGGGAATATTGATAGGCAAGTAGTCGATCAGCTTGAGCACATCTTCATGAACCTAGTCAATACAACGCTTGTCCTTGAGCAGACGAATAAGTTTTCTCTAGATGAGCACTACGGACAGCTCTATACCTTCTCATCAGTCTACTTGACTGACCTAGTTAACACGTTCATAACTATTTACGCAGGTATCCATTACATGCATGAGTGCTTTGCCAAGCTCATAAATAATGGTGGTGAGCACTAACTAAGATCTAAGCTCAATACATAAGTATTAGCAGCAGTGCTTAACTATTTCGTCAAGACCTTCACAGACCCTGTCGACACTATGTTTGTGCATAAGTTTAGGCGGGGCTTATTTTTGGTTAAAAGTCCTGATGCATTTGCTAACTTACTTAAGTTCACACAGGTAAAGAAAGCTCTCGGTATCAAGATGAGATTACGCTTGTCCCTTTAAGGAAAGTCAGCACTGCCTCTTAGTAAGCTTGATAAACTATGCGGTACAATTGACCGCTAAATAATGCTTGAAGAGCTAGAGTCTTTAAGCAATTTTTTTGATTTACTACTAACCTTTGCGCGTGGAGAAGAATATGTCAAATGTTGAGGTTGTAGATAAGGCTCTTGAGCAAAGCAGCGCTCTGATTCCTGAGTTAAAAAACTTACGTCAAGAGGTTGTTGAGCAACTCAAGGCAATCAAAAGCGCCTTCGAAAACTCTAACCGCGTTAACAAGCTCGTGAAGCAAGACATTGAGCGCTATATCAATGCACTTCCCAAAATATATCCCTTGTTTGA
>Avalanche_p1__coassemble_1107_pt1 | contig 18881 bp, 8 predicted proteins | sample Avalanche_p1__metabat2_low_PE_032 | metagenome-assembled genome bin Avalanche_p1 | reverse complement strand
GCTAAGAACATACCGTAGATTGGCACAAAGATAGCCAGGCACACGATCAGCTTAACAGCATAATCAACCCAAGCTAAAGACACCCAGTTTGCTGCCATGTATGGGTCTACACACTGGTAGAAAGCAATGGAGAAGAAAGCAAAAGTATCAAGCAGGTTGCCAAAGACTGATGATGCTGCAGGAGCGGCCCACCACTGCTTTAACTTACGTAATCTCTGGAATACGAGAATATCGGTAATCTGACCTAAGAGGTAAGCACCAAATGATGCTGCTGCAATACGGAATACAAAGATTGAGAAAGTGCCTAAGGCAGCAAAGCCCTGATACTCACCAAACTCAAAAATAGTGCCCACGATATACGATGCAACTAAGGCTGGGAACATAGCAAAAAAGATTACTTTACGTGCTAATTGAGGGCCATACAGACGTACAGTCAGGTCAGTAGTTACAAAGACAAATGGGAAGGTGAAAGTACCTACGGTAGTTTCGATGCCAAAAATAGTGATTGGAATCTGCACTGTGTAGTTACTTAAAACAATGATGAAGATGTGCAGCAAGAACAGTCGACGTAATGGATAGTTATTTTGCAACATAATTATTACTCAAATACCGCCTACTCCCACTCTATACGCTCAGTCATAATAGATGGCTTATCTAAAAATGTGAAAGCATGGCGCTTAGCGTTTAGGTGCCTATTGTTGCACTCTCTCGTAGAGACATGCAGCAAGTACAGCACTGCTTAATTATCAGCATGTATAACTTCAGCTATCTAAAGTGCACGCAATAACAAAGATGGGACTTAGAATGTTCTATAAAAGTGCATCTAGCTTAGATGCCATGGAGAAGTACGATTGACTGATGCAGCCTAAATAACTCTTGCAGCACTATGTAGAGTAAGATGGAGGGCCTGAGCGGCTACATCAACTTAAGCATCTTATCTGAAAATAATCACTGTACACAATCGAGTAATATACACGTTAAGCTTTACAGACTCAAAGAGATCCGCCGCTTTGAGCGTCTTATGTGATTATATGTTTCAGATGCCTCTATTGTTTTTATCAATCGACTAGACCATGCTAAACATGCCTGTCCTGATACTAAGTTACAGCATTAGAGGCCTATTGCCCTGTACTATCTGTGCTTAGATAGTTAAACGCAATAGCCATACATACTGACTTACAAAGAGGCCGATACTCTTGTCTGCCACCCAAGATGTCGCGATTGCGACTTGTACCGGTATCTAAACTAATGTTTAGATGTGCCGCGATTTTACACCATAAACAGATGAAATTTGCAACATTCATCGTTTTTTTTCGTCAGATAAGTTTCATTTTTTCTCATCATATCCTAATATATACATAGCTGTGGATGATGTGTCTACAAAGCCATGGGTATAGGACGCTAAACGTCAGGCTTTTAGGCAAGTAGTTACAGTTAGTTTCCCGACTGTGCAAGAGTGGTATGGGTTAAGGCAAGCAACTCATACTACGTACATTGTGCAATCGGGAAATGAGCCGATTAGTTCTGTATCGCAATAAGCGTAATGACACAGGCATATTGGAGCCTTAGCATCTTGACCGTAGTTGAGATATCAGCAATCGGCATGAGATGAATTTAAACACAAGGGCTCTAAAGTACTATGTCTGACTCCAAGCAATTGATCCTGATTGATGGATCATCCTTCCTCTTTCGCGCTTACTTCGCAGCCCGCCAATCATTCTCAACCAAAGATGGATTCCCAACTGGTGCGGTATTTTTAATCACCAGAATGTTCCGCAGCCTCCTCAACGATTTCAAAAACCAAAAGGTTATTGCTGTCTTTGACGCTAAAGGCCCAAGTTTTCGCAATGAAATGTACACTGAGTACAAGGCAACTCGTCCACCGATGCCTGATGATCTGCGTAAACAAATTGAGCCAGTCAATAACTTAGTTAAAGCATTGGGCATCCCACTTGTTTCAGTACCTGGTGTTGAGGCTGATGATGTTTTAGGCTCTTATGCGCTTGAGGCCGTGAAGCTTGGTTATAAAGTCGTTATTTGCACAGGCGATAAAGACTTAGCTCAGCTCGTTAATGACGATATTGAGCTCTTAGACACGATGAAGAATATCCATTTCGACGCTGCTCAGGTGTACGAAAAGTATGGTGTACCTCCTCATCTCATCATCGATCTGCTCGCCTTAAAAGGCGATAGTGCCGACAACATTCCAGGCATGAAAGGCGTTGGCGATAAAACAGCTAGCGCTCTATTAAATGCTATGGGCGGCATTTATGAAGTTAAAGAGAAGATCGATGAAGTTAAGAATCTGTCGTTCAGAGGAGCTGCTTCTTTTAAAGAGCGTTTCTTAGAGCAATGGGACAATATTGAACTTAGCTACAAGCTTGCTACCATCAAAACTGATGTGCCGCTTCCTATTGGAATTGATGAGCTTGTTTTACCTAAAGACAATCACGACGCACTAATCGAGCTGTTTGAGCGTTTAGAGTTCCATCGTTTTGCTGATGAGCAGATCAAAAAGAAAGAGTCCGAAGGACTCACTGGCACTATGGGCTCTACTGCCACTGGTGCAGATGCCCTTAAGATGCTTGAAAACTCTGGCCAAATGGTCATTGGTGAGAGCTCCTCAAGTTGCAATGACGACACATCTAATATCCTAGGCCCTCAAGTTTTAAAAGAAGATGCTGCACTATCAGGCACTTCATCACGTCGTCGTGAAAATATTGATGACTATAAAGATATCTTTAAGGTTATCTATTCTTTAAGTGAGCTTGAAGATATTAAAGAAAAGCTTACACAAGCTGATTACTTTGCCTTTGAAATTTGTACCAATGAGGTACAGCCAAGCGATGCCATTATTGTGGGCGTCTCCTTGTGCTGTAGTGCTCAAGAGGCCTACTACATTCCTCTAAGCCATAATTATTTAATGGCTCAAGAGCAGCTCAAGCTAGATGATATTAAAAAGGTTCTCGGCCCTGTCTTTAATGACGAGAAGGTTAAGAAAGTTTCTTTTAACAGCAAAGAGGCACGTCTATGCTTATTCTTTAATGGCATAGAGGTAAAAGGTATAGGCGCTGACCCTATCATTATGTCTCATATTCTCGACTCATCTTTAAAGGCTGACTTAAGATTACTCAGCGAGCAGTACTTAAAATATACCCCGCTTGAGATTAATGATGTAAAAGACAAGAAGTCTGATGCGATTCAATCCTTAGATATCAGCACTTTTAAAGACTATGCCTGTCAGAATGCCCATATTACTTACCGTCTGTATGAAAAGCTCAAGGATGAAATTAATGAGCTAGCAGATGGTCCAAGACTTTGTGAGCTCGATTGCCAAGTAAATGAAGTTCTATATCTCATGGAGCGCTCAGGAGCTTACTTAGATAGTACCGAGCTTAATAATCAGTCACGTACTTTAAAATCAAGTCTGCATGTTTTAGAGAGGGACATCTATGACATTGCAGGCGAGACCTTTAACATCAATTCGCCAAAACAACTTGGCCGTATACTCTTTGAGAACTTAAGCATTCCTTATCCTCGTAAGTCCATTAAGATGGATAAAGATGGCAATCCTACCTACTCAACTGCAGATGATGTATTAAGCGACATTAGCTACGAGTTTGAAATTGTTGGTTTGATTCAGCGTTATCGTGCTTTAAGCAAGCTTATCTCAACCTATCTTGATAAGCTGCCTACCTATATCTCTAAGCGTACTGGCCGTATTCACACTGTCTTTAACCTTGCAGGAACTGTAACTGGTCGCTTATCAAGCTCTGATCCTAACTTGCAAAATATCCCGTCCCGAGGCAAAGAGGGCAAGCAAATTCGTACTGCCTTCACCGCCCCACAAGGTTATAAGCTTGTTTCTGCCGACTACTCACAAATTGAGTTAAGACTTATTGCCCACTTCTCAGATGATCCAGGTCTTATTCGTGCGTTTAATAGCAATCTGGATATTCACCGCTTCACAGCATCAGAGGTACTTGGCAAGAGTGTTGATGAAATCACCGATGATGAGCGTAGCCATGCAAAGGCCACCAACTTTGGTCTCATGTACGGTATGTCCTCTCACGGCTTAGCTAAGCAAACTGGCATGTCCTCTAAAGAGGCCAAGGCCTACATCGAGACTTACTTTACTCGCTATCCACGCATCAAGTCGCTGATGGAAAGCATCATTAGTGAGGCTAAAGAAACTGGTTACACCCCTACTCTCTCTGGCTTTAGAGTAATGATTCCGGGCATCAAGAGTACAGGCGTTGCTCTTAGAGCTGCTGAAAGAGCCGCTATCAATGCTCCTATGCAAGGTGGTGCTGCCGACATCATCAAAAAGGCCATGATCGAGGTACAAAAGTACATTGATACCTTAGAAAAGGATGCTGTGCGTCTAACCTTACAAGTGCATGATGAGCTACTCTTTGAAGTGCGAGAAGACTTTGTTGAGGACTTTACACAAAAGGTTACCTCCATTATGGAGAATGTTTATACACTTAAAGTCCCGCTCAAGGTTGGCATCGGTGTTGGAGATACATGGGCTGAGGCTCACTAGAGCAATTAACAGTTAAACATACGCTGTATACTTGCCTATAACACTCATTAATTTGAATGAACTCAAGGTGATAGCGACACTTGCTTTGATGATTCCACATGCATCTGTGTTTTATAGTCAGCATCTAATTTTAGATATGGTGATACGGCGTTTTTATATCATCAACTTGTTTAGGCTTGTTTAATAATTAGAGAAGTTATTATGCTCTTTGAACCGATGCTCAAGAATCCACACTGTATCAGTGTTTTCATGAAGTCAGGCATAGGCGATAGCGTAGTTTATATTCCTGCCCTGCACGTGCTTAGAGCCATGTATCCCGATGCTAAGATTAGCTTTATGTGCAACTTGGCATCATTTTTCTTTTACAAACAGTTTCATCTAGCCGACCGTTACTACATTTTGGACGGTGATTTTAATGAAGATGAGTTTGTTAAAGAGCTCAATGGAGAAAATCGCAACTTCTTAAGCGCTAGCGATCTTATTGAGCAAGGTCCTGCAGCTAAACCATTTGTCCACGAGCAACAGCAAGATCATTGGGGAGCAACTGATCTGCTCATTATGACGGAGCGTAACCGACATTACATTAAGCTGTCATTAACATCAAAGTGCAAACAAGTACTAACTTACTCATACACTAGAGCTTTATACACATCAAGATTGCCTTTTATTCGTCCGTTTTCACGCCGCGCACAACATGAAATCTTTGGCTTCCAATTCCTGCTTAAGACATTAGATAAAAAGCGCTATCTAAAAGCCTTTAATGAACTTGATCTACAAAAATCCATCATCAAGGCAAGCCCAGAGGCTCGTCACTTTATTCAAGATTACCTAACTAAGCTTGGTTATCTAACTAAAGAGGCTGACCCAATCACAGGTTTGGTACCTAAGCACAGAGCAAAGCAGGATAATCATCAGACTCATGAGCACAGTGCACATGATGATGCTATAAACAGTCATGGCGATGACATGAAGCGCACTGCACAACGCGTATACAAGGATATGATTATCATAAATCCATTGTGCATCTCTACTTTCAAAAAGGGCTATAGCTACCATCCTGATGACTATGTAAAACTTGCCTTGCAACTAGCTAAAGATTTTCCTCATATTCTCTTTATCATCTCAAGCTATGGACAGCAAAGCTTTCATGATATTGAGATTCCATATGACAATCTCAAGCTATTGATCAACAAGGGTGATATGTCCAATGTCATCGCGCTTATTGAGCAATGCGATCTCATCGTAAGTCCAAGTACGGGACCTGCCCACATTGCTGACAATATTGGTCGTGATGTAATTGGCTCATTCCCTTTTTATGATGAATATCGCTGGCGTGCCGATGGCTTTATGCAGCTAGCTGCTAAACAAAAGGTGCCTACACTTGAGCCTCACGACTTAAAGATGCAAATCGTTAACCATAAAGTAGCTAACGATGAGCACCATAAGTTTGATGAGTTCTGCCTCATGTGCCATGACTATATAGCCGCTCATTTTCCAAAAGAGCTTTAGCTTCTCAATGCACAAGATGTTTAGTTATCTCATACCCAATTACGCGTATGAGATCTTTTCTAATTTTGAGTGTGCATGCCTCATGGATGCGACCAAGGCATTTAGTCATGTACGATCAAAAAAGGCCACATGATGTGGCCTTTTTTGCTAAGACTTGCAAGGGCGTAAGCCGTCGCGATTTCTATAGCAGTAGCGATTACTGCGCAGTCACAAATAGGGGCGCAGAAGCTATTACTGCTTTTGACGGGTCATTGCACTGAAGAACTCGTCATTAGTCTTGGTCATGGAAAGCTTATCGAGCAGGAACTCCATAGCCTCAATCTCACCCATAGGATGCAGGAACTTACGCAGTACCCACATCTTCTGCAGCTCATCAGGAGAGGTGAGCAGCTCTTCACGACGAGTGCCTGAACGAGTAACGTCAATTGCAGGGTAAACACGCTTATCTGCAATCTTTCTAGACAGATGCAGTTCCATGTTACCGGTGCCCTTGAACTCTTCGTAAATAACTTCATCCATCTTAGAGCCGGTGTCGATAAGTGCAGTACCGATAATGGTCAGTGAGCCGCCCTCCTCAACATTACGAGCCGCACCAAAGAGTCTCTTTGGTCTTTGCAGAGCATTAGCATCAACACCACCAGTTAAAACCTTGCCAGAGGCAGGTACAACGGTATTGTAAGCTCGTGCTAAACGAGTAATGGAGTCCATGAAAATAACTACGTCGCGCTTGTGCTCAACTAAACGCTTGGCCTTTTCAATTACCATCTCAGCTACCTGCACGTGACGTGCAGCAGGCTCATCGAAAGTTGAGGCAACTACCTCACCTTTAACCATGCGACGCATTTCAGTAACTTCTTCAGGACGCTCATCGATAAGCAGCACGATGAGTACAGCCTCTGGATTGTTAGCAGAAATGGAGTGAGCTACGTTTTGCAGTAAAACAGTCTTACCGGCCTTTGGAGGAGCAACGATCAGCGCTCTTTGACCCTTACCAATAGGAGCAGTCAGATCGATAACACGTGCAGTGATATCTTCTTTTGAGCCGTTACCAAGCTCAAGGCGCATACGCTCTTGGGCAAAAATAGGAGTCAAGTTCTCAAAGAGAATCTTGTTACGGGCCTTTTCAGGCTGCTCGAAGTTAACAGTATCAACCTTTAACAGAGCAAAGTAGCGCTCACCCTCTTTAGGAGGACGAATCTTGCCTGAAATGGAGTCACCAGTACGGAGGTTGAAACGACGAACCTGGGAAGGAGATACGTAAATATCGTCAGGTCCTGCTAAATAGGAGCTATCAGCGCTACGCAGGAAACCAAAGCCGTCAGGCAGGATTTCGATTACGCCTTCACCAAAAATATCCTCACCTGTGCGAGCACAAAGCTTGAGCAGGTTAAAGATAATTTCTTTCTTACCTAATCTGGCGGTGTTTTCGATACCAGCCTGCTCACACATATCAACTAACTGTGCAACTGGCGTATTTTTGAGTTCGTTAAGATTCATACTAAAAAGATTACAGTAGCAAAGAGCCTGGCAAGGCCTCATCTAAACCAAAATCGTGGACTAAAATTTAGTATTTGATCTAGTAAGGCTGACCTAGCAAATCAGGCTCAGGCCAAAAATATCAGCACCCAAAGGCGCTGAGCAAAAACATTTGTAGCTTATTACTCCACAAGCAAGACTATGTGGGTACGAAGCTAACAATCAAATCGTTTCTCACCATCTTGACAAGTTTCAACTCTACCTGTGCTTTGTATATGACTGCCGTGCATTAGACACCTGCATCATGGCAGTACACTTTTGGCATATAAGATGGTTCGAGTATTAATTCACACCTAATATGACACTCTCTAAGCTCGCTAAAAGCCATTAAGTAGTGCCCAAAAACTTTTACATCACTAGCTTTAGCCTTGTGCTTAAGTATTGACCATGATGTTTTAAATGCTGAGCTATTAAAGCTAAGCTTTGGTCTTTCTTAAGTTTTAAGACTTTAAGTGCTCAACTGATGCTAGTTTTAAACCTATTACGAGCTATCTAATTTACAAGGCAATGAAAGACTAACAAGCGCTAGTAAAGATAGTACTCACATCTATAAGCGCAGCTTGCTAAAGTTATTAACCTTACTCTAGCGTCATTATGATGCTCAGCTTTAGTTAATCGTTTAATACGCCTAGAAAGATAGACTCTAAGGAGAGAGATTGAACTTTTAGTCCAAAATGAACCTACACACGGCAAAGACGCTGCACAAAGACATACAGCCTCAGGTAACGAGCTCAAGCTCTTACCTAAACACAAGTGCATTGTCAGGGGAAAGTTTGGAAAACTTAGAAGTGCAATGGTTCAGAGTAACCATGTCGTCAAGCAAAGATTGCTGAATTTCGGAGGGATAACTTAAATTGTGCCCGCGATGAGCAAACGTCGCTTGATAGGGTTGGAATTTGTCTTGTCAAACTCAAGGCAAACTGCATGAAACATGCTACGCATGGGCTTAGCAACAGCCTCAAGGCTATCGCTGAGTGCACATGATATCACAATTTATAAATTAAACAGCACTTTGCACCATACAAATTATCACTGTTTATGGCATATGATGCATCAGGCTAACCATCCTTGTCATTTAGCATGTACATGACTTAAATAAACTTAAGCATACATGTTCATTAACCCTCTATGATTAGCCTAAAGACAGATGGTCACGATGGTAAAAATAATGGTCTTTTTGATTTATCTGTATGCAACGAAAATGGTTGCACTGTTATAATTTGCACAATTTATCTTAATCTCTTGATTCATCACATTGTGCCCTTTGGATGTATAGGATTGAGTCTTGTCCTTTGTGTGACTAACACTGACGCTCAAGGAATCTTAGTATGCAGAGATCGTATTTATCAGCATTCCAAGCAGTTGTATATGCAATGCTGTTTGTTTGTCTTTCATATACTTCTATAGGCATAGGCAGCGCCACCGCAGCTAGTCTTACCGATCAGCTTACTGGCAATAACAGCAAAGCAACTAGCAAGACTGCTCCACAAGCAGCTGAAAACAACACAGCAAATGCTAGTGCTCAGAGTAAAAGTGTTCAGACTTTGAACATTTCTCATGAGCTTAACTCTTTATTGCGCACCGACATTAATGCTGACCATACTCTAAGCGATCCTAAAGCTGCACTAAAAGCTGCGTCTAAGACAAAGAGTGTGGCCGTTAATGATATGGTGCCTGATCGTGCTGTACTCTTGCAGCGTCTTGAGGGCATTGAGAGCGACCCCAACCTAACACAAGATGAAAAAAACCGATCCAAAGCAATCCTTAAGCATGCTATCGATGTCATTGACATCTATGACACTGTAGTTAGAGAAGAAATTCTCATCACCACTGAGGTAGAGAAAGCAAAAGAAATGCTATCTGACTTAGAGCAGTCACTTAGCAATGCTAATAACCTATATAATCGCGCCCCTCCAAAAATCAAGTTTAGAAACGCTCAAGAGGCAGACAAGCTTATTGCTACTCTTACCGAGCGTCTTAACAGCGTACAAGAGCAACTCAATGAGTCGACCTCTGCATATAACTCTATGCAGCTCTTACCTTCACGTGCACAAAACATCATTACAGCTAATAACGCCACTATCTTTGAGATTTCTAAGCGCTTGAACGATCCAACAGTGAAGCTCTTATCTGACGAGTCAGGGCTGCTGTCTTTTGAAATCTTTGTGCTTGAAAAGCAAAACTCCCTGTTACAAAGTGAGCTAAGATCTTTAACCACTTTCCAGGATATTGCAAATTACAAGATTCGTATTGGCAATCTACAAAAAGACTACCTCAATAACTACTTATCTAACGTTAGAGCCAAGCAAAATACTCTCTTTAACAATGAAATTGTTAATCGCCCTGAACTCAACGAAAACGAAGTAGATATCTCTACTCCTAAGCTAGCTGCTGAATTTAAATACAACAGTGAGCTTGCGAATAATATTGATAAGACCTTATCTGACAATGCTCGTCTTAAAAAAGACTTGCAAGATGTGACCTCAGCGCTTAACAGCGCCCGCCAAATCGACAAGAGCCTCAAAGAGCAGCTGTCTGACTTATCTGGTAGTGTTATCCTCTCACGTCTTTTAAATCGTCAGCTTGGTGAGCTACCAAAGATCTCTATCTCCTTTAAGCTTGATGAGCTCATTCCTAATCTCAACTTGTACATGTATGAGTTACGTAGCTATCGTGAGCAGATCTTTGATATTCAGATCTTTGTTGACGATATGATTCGTCGTGATCCTAGCTATGAGCCTTATCGTGAGCAGTTAATTCAGCTTATCCGTCAAAGAAGAGCCCTGTCAGATGAGCTTTACAACACTATGTCTGATGGACTCACCATCGCTATTGATCTGCGTGCTAAATACAACGAGCTCAATACTACTGTAGGCACGCTGACCACCTCCATTAATGACCATCTGTTCTGGCTTGCTAGCAATCAGGGTATTAGTCTTGATTTCATCACTAACTTCTACCCAACCTTCATGCTGCAGTTCCGTAATTTCTTACGATATACCACCACAGAACTGGTTACCCATGAGATTTTAATTAACTATATCCAGGTATTAATTCCTTTGCTTCTCATTGGTTTTATCTTCAAGAGAGCAACTCCTTTCTTTGTCAGATTAACCAATGAACTCGCATTGCGTTTAGATAAAGCTTCCGACAATTACACCGTCACTCCAAGAGCGCTGATTTATCATTTCTTCTTGATTCTGCCCAAGGTGGCATTTATCACGTTGATAGGCTCCATCTTTATATTCTTTACTGTGGATGACTTTGACGCGCAAAAGAACATCACCTTCTTGCTCATGCTGCATCTCATCTGCTTTTTGTATATGCGCCATATCATGGAGCCGAACTCATTAGTGCAGCGTCACTTCTCAGTCTCTCCACGAGTCATTGCGCAAAACCGCGCCATTATCGATCAGCTGTGGTTTGTATCCATTCCTATGCTGATGATTGCCAATATGCGTGAGGCTGAGCCAACTAAGATTTCTGGCGATGTAATTGGCTATCCATTGATGGTCTTTGGCTTCTTATACCTAACTTTCTTTGCCATTAAGACAGTTAAACGCTCCATTGAGCGTGTTAAGCCAGATATGACCTTCTGGACCATATCCATAATTAGTATTATCACCCCGCTTACCATCACTGTAATGCTGGGTCTTGGCTATTACTACACCGTTATTCAGCTGCTCAACCGTGTTGCGATTACTCTGTATATCTGCTTCTTGTATCTCATCTTATCTAACACCTTACGTCGTGAGTTATACGTGGCTGAGGTGAAGATGCTCTCTGCTATTAGAAGCCGTATGCAACAGCAACATGAAGCACAAGCCAACGCTGCAAACTTAACCGCAACTGCAACAGCAACACCTGAGATGCAAGGTAAGCAGCGCCTCGAGTCATTTAGATTGGAGTTAGTAAACGGCCGTGCCTATAAGCTGTTTAATGCTTGTTTGCTCACTGTCTTTATCTACTTCATGTACCAACAATGGAATGATCTAGCTGGTGTACTTACATATCTTGACCATATCTACCTTTGGGAGAGCATCAAGATTGTTGACGGACAAACCATTAGCTCAACTCTGTCTTTAGGCGATGTACTGCTAGCTATTGTCATTGTCATTGTAGCTGTAGTCTTGAATCACAACTTACCTCTGCTCATTGAAAGACTCTTTATGATCAGAAAGGGAGTTGAAGCTAAGTCTACAAGCTACACGATTAAGCTTATTACCTCTTATACCATTACCACCTTAGGCGTTATCTTCGCAGCTAGTGCCTTGGGAATCTCTTGGGATAATCTGCAGTGGCTGGTTGCTGCCTTATCTGTGGGTCTCGGTTTTGGTCTGCAAGAGATCTTCGGTAATTTCGTATCAGGTATCATCATTCTGTTTGAAAGACAGCTACGCGTTGGCGATATCGTAACGCTCTCTAATCTTTCAGGCACTGTTAGCCGTATACGTATTCGTGCTACTACCATTACCTCTTTTGATAACAAAGAGGTGGTTATTCCGAATAAGCAATTCATTACCTCTGCAGTGACTAACTGGTCGCTATCTAATACTGTAACTAAACTTGAATTTGCTATCGGTGTGGCTTACGATGCTGATACTAATAAGGCTAAAGACATCCTGCGCGGTATTATCCGTCGTTGCCGCGACTTAAATCGCGACAAGAAGCCATTGGTCTTTATCAAGAGCTTAGATGCATCGGCTGTTACTATTATGTGTGAGGTCTTTGTTAACGAGATCGGTAAGCGTAAGGCAGTTTATGACTACTTAAGCACTGAGGCTTTACGCCTCTTCCGTGATCACAACATCGAAATCCCATTTGATCAGCTCGATGTTACTATCCGTAACCTCGATACCAATACCACTGTTACTTACACTGAAAAGGACGTCATGCAAGCTGCAGCTATGGGAGCTGCTGCCAAAAAGAAAAATGCCTTAATCCCTGTGTAGGCAACTGATAATTATCATGCGGCTATACTAACCCCACCTTAGTGGCATATCCCGAAATGCCCAGTATAGCTGCTTTCATTGGCCCGCTCATGCGGGCCTTTTACTTACTGCCCGCCCCACAGTGCATCATTGTATCCACTAACTTTATGGCCATGCCTGCATGTAGGCACTTTTTCTTAGATGCACTTTTCTAACGACTTATGGCTTAATGGTGTTACTTGTGGTGCCCATAGGCCTTTTCTTCACGACGCATCTTGATGAAGTTGTAATAGCCTGAAATCTTACGACGGAAAGTCAGCATGCTATTGCGAGGGAAGATGCCAATACGACGAATTTGGAAGAGATCAGAATCTACATTGATCTCGCCTGAGTCAGTAGATACGGCAAAAGTAAAGCCGGCTTTTCGTACTTCAGATTTCACTTCATCGTTAAGATCGCCATATGGATAGGCAAAAGTAATAAACTGCTGTCCATAGGTTTGCTCAAGTTTTTGCTTGCATTGGACAATCTGCTCACGAGCCTCTTCAATAGGCAAACTTGATAAGTAAGGATGAGTCTTAGTATGCGCACCAAACTCAACACCGTAGGCTGCCATCTCTTTAACCTGCTCTTCACTCATAAGATCAAAGCGTTTTTCTGGATTATGAGGATTATTAACATCCCACTCATTGTACTTAGACTCTGATAGCAAGAAGATCACAGCTTTGGCCCCAAACTCTTTTAAGATTGGGAACATCACACGATAGTTGTCCTCATAGCCGTCATCAAAAGTTAAGACGACAAACTTATTGCCCTTATCAAAGCGCTTAGTAAGTAAATGATCCTCTGCAAGCTCCTTAAAAGTAACGGTACGATAGCCATTATCTTTAAGCACTTGCATGTGCTTTTTAAACAGCTCTTTGGTTACATAAGTACCATGCACACCGACTTCATCAGGACTATCTACCACACGGTGATACATGATAATTGGCATTTCATAGCGTTTGTACTCGACATAAGTGCGGCTATAGAGCTGTTCTACAGTGTTAACAATACGCTCCATATCGAACTCATGTTTAATGATGTCTTTAAGATCTGCAAGTTCATCGCTTGTAAGCTTTACTGCAGCTTCAACATCATCTTTAAGCTTTGAAAAGTCCAAATGGGTCTCATTAATTGAGTTGATATCGCCAAAGTTTGAGCTCAGCACTGCGCCAATATTTGCTTTAGTGACCAGACCTTCATAGATAGCCTCGCCAACTGCAATCAGAGGGCGTCCTGTAAGCATAGCCTCGATACCAACGCGACCTGCGCCGATAATTACATCAGCTTTCTTCATGAGCTCAGGAACATCAGTACGATAACCAAGGAAATGGACGTTTTCTAGATTCTCAAACTTATTAAAGCGCTCAGGGATAAACTTACTACCAATGATCTGAACTTGAATGTGCTTATGCTCGCTTAACTTGCTAAGCACCTCATAAGCGACATCACCCTTAGGCCCAGATAAGCGCCCCACTAGAGCAACTAAGATCTCGTGCTTATCATCTTGATTGTTGCTCTTAAGAGCATTATCACCCTCGTGCTTGCTTGTACTCTTAGGAGTAAAATTAAATGCAGTCGCATCCACAGGATTTCTTAGCAGAATGGTATTTTTTTGAGCATAGCCCAGATCATTGCAGATCTGAGTACGAATGTTTTCGCATACGCAAATACTCTTAACACCAAAACTTTTGTTGATCTTGCGGCTTAGGTGAACTGGCTGTCGACCATGTGTGGTGGTAATGAGCGGGATACGGCAGAGCTTGCAAGCAATTGCACAGCTCCATGCCGAAGCGCGTGAATGAGCATGCACTACTTGAATGTCATGCTCCTTAATGATCCTGCACAATGTGCGCACATGACTAAAGCGATCAGCAAGGGAGCGCTCATTGAAGGCTAGTGGTATAAACAGAGCGTCGCTTTTGACAGTTAGTGTGTCAGAAACGATTACGACTTTATGACCACGTTTCATCAACTGCTCAGTTAATGTTGCTGCATAAACCTCAGCACCAGTAATCTCTCGCTGAGAAAGGGCCATAAGAATATTCATAAGCACTAAACCTTTTTCTTGACTCGTATAGTGAATTTTAGCACATGCTATCCGTTGTCACTTTTGGCAAGTTACATCAATATATAAGATCATACCAATACAGCTAGTGAGCAACTTCGTGAGCCTGTCCATCATGAAAACGCTGCGCTAGAGCAAAGCACAAAATAGCCATAAGCGAACAGACTGACATAGTTGCCATAATCGGCACCATAGATTGCTCTCCCATTAAGCCCACTAAAGGAGAGGTAATCGCACCAAAAATGAAAGTAAGAACACCAAAGATACCCGAGGCAGATCCTGCGCCTCCTTTACGAGCCCCCATAACAATGCCAAAGCCTGCTGTCTGTGCTGCGCCCATCATTGAGACAAATAAGCCTAAAATCAAAGCTACTGTGTATAAATTATCTAGCTGCAAGCTCACCACTGCAATAAATACCATGCACAAAAGAATCTGCATACTTATGGCACCGTACACAATGGTCTTTTCTTTCAAGTATTTGGTAAGAAAACCTGCAATATTGGCAGCTACACCAATGGAGAATGCGTTAATTGCAAACACAATGGAGTAGCCAAAAGGACTAAGACCATAGATTGATTGAAAAATAAAAGGTGAAGAAGCTAAGTAGCCAAAGAATGCGCCCATCACAAACGATAAGGCTAAGCTCAACAGTACGAAGCGTACATTAGTTAGCTCGCTGAGCATGCCCTTGATAGATCCTAAAAGATTCGCAGAACGATTTTGCACAGGATGAGTCTCTTTGAGGACTGTCACCGTGCAAAAGAGTAACACCGCCCCCCACAAGGCCAAAAACACAAACAATACTGGCCATGCCCACACTGAAACAATAGCAGAGCCCATAATTGGACCTAATATCGGTGCCACACCGTTAACTGTCATCAATAGTGACATAAACTTAGTTAGACGTGGGCCTGTGTACATATCACAAGCAATAGTACGCGATAAAACGATACCACTAGCACCTGATATGCCCTGAAAGAACCTTGCTACAATCAACTGATTGATACTTGGAGCATAGGCACACCATAAAGAGGACAAAACAAACATCACCAAGCAAATGTACAGCGGTCTTTTGCGACCATAGGCATCAGAAAGTGGTCCAATAATCAGCTGACCGATGGCAAGTCCGAAAAATGATGCTGTTAATGTCAGCTGCATAGTGGATGGGTCTGTCATCAGCTCTTGTGTGATGGTAGGAATTGCAGGCAAGTACAAGTCTGTGCATATTGGTCCAAAGGCACTAAGCATGCCTAAGACGATGATGATTGACCAGCTGAGCTTATCAACATTGCTAATGGGTGTATCTACCTCATTACTTGCTATGGCTTGAGGGCCGTTAGCTTTATTCTCTGAGCAGCATTCAGATACGCTGCTACCTGCACTCACATCTGCATGACTCTGACTTTTCACACTGCCTTGAAATGAACTTGCTCTCTCATCTAAATATGCCTTGTTCTTGTTTTCTTCCATAATCTTGCTACTCAACAGTCACTATTCTTTTGCCAAAAGAAATTACTCATCTTTTGATCTACTTGGATATGTAAAAGCCTCTTTGAGCAAAGAAAATCACACTACCAGCTCACACTCAACGAGCTAAGTGCACAGCTATATGCAAGCAACTAAAGAGAGCATTAATGAATGCCGCGATACATAGGCAAGATGGACTATGAACAATAAGAGGCGATCAGAGTTAATATCTGTAAGCTTCTGTCCACTTGCTTTGACAACCATAGAGCTGCATTTAACAATGTTATTTAAGCCAAAGAAGACAGACCCCAAAGATTCTCGAACTCTGTGCAATTTGATGACCGAAGCCATTGGTGGGGATCTAAAAAGGAACCTCATTATATCTAAATAGCTACAGATCCATAATAGATGCGAGCATTCGGAGCAAAACGCTCACAGATCGAGCATCCATGCTTCATCAAGCATTTGTAAGTGCGTCTGCATCATCACTAACTTAAAGTGCTGTCATGAAGGTATGTGACTTCACATACAACTAGTCAAAAGCAAATTGCAGTTCTGTAAAGAAACGCATTGATAAAAAGGCACAATCTAGGAGCATAGCAGGCATTTGGTCGTTCACAAGATAGACAAGATGCTGCCTAATCACTTAAGCTGTTCAATAGAGTCTTAATACTAAACAATAATCATCTACATACGAATGTTGTAGGTATAGAGGTACAACTTTTGGTCAGCAACTGTTAGTTGATCATTTAGTGGATTTTGCAGATCTACGATACTGTATCTGAGGATTATTTATGAGTGAACCGCTCAGACGTGTCGCAACTACTGACAATTATGTAAACCCACAAGCTAACATCAAAGCTTGGCGCATTGCCTTTAAGGTAACTGATGCTACCTATAACTTCTCCTCATATGATCAGCTAGATCTGGGTGGAGCTGATTATGACTTTTTAGAAGATGAAGTCTTAGCTGGCAACACCTTCTATGACCTGTGCCGTATCAAGGGCAACTATAAGCCTTATCACAAAGACTTTATACAGACCTATTTCTGCTCGCTTTTTAAGAACACCCCATTCCCATGCAACATCTTCGTCTTTATCGAAGAGATCATCATGAACAATGGCAACATGGTTAATGAGCCGCATGAGTTACGTATGAGTGCAGATAAGTCCTCACGTAAAAAGAAGAAAGGATCGTCAGACAATAGTGGTGTAGTAGCCCCAGACTACGAAATCTTCTATATGGACTCAGCGAACCTGAACATTGATGCTGGCTCTACTAATGACTTGTTCTTAAGCATGGTCTCACGCTTTATGCGTGGCTCTCCAGTACAACGAGGCAATAATCTTTTCTATCACAATGCCTTTAGTGTCTTTACCGACGGTCGCGGTATGGAGTTCTTACGCTATAAAGGATTTGTCGGTATTGTGCCTAACCTTCCAGGAGCTGCCACCTTAGTGCCATTAGTCGTGTTAACCTCACGAGCACTTGGATATAAGCACTCTTTAAGACGTATGAATAAGATCATGGCTGCAAACCTCGGCAAGAAGTTTAGAAATAGCCACAAGCTGATGCGTAACGGTAAACGTCACATTAAAGACCTTTCATTCTTACTCTACTCAGTAGAGTATTTCCTGACCCAAAGCTATATGCTGCCAGGCATTAATTACAAAAATCGCACCGCCCAAGATCTCTTGTCTCACATCCTCGTGAATATGGATGTGCCTCGCGACTATAGTGCAGTCAAAGAACAAATTGAGCCAGTCAATCAACTCATAAGACAATTGAGTACTTATGAAATGATTAAGGCTCAAGCCTCTATTCGTTTTGCTGTGATTGCATTGGGTTTTATCATGATGTTCATGGTTATTGCCGTAAGTGCCATCTTAGGTGTAGAGCCAATCCTACGTCTGCTTGTAAACTTAGGCATTCTTAACCCGAACATGCTCCACTAATATTCTTTAGATAGAGAATAACAATCCTCATTACTCCATCGAGCTAGCACTGAGCTACCAATGTGCTAGCCATGCGACATCATCACATTAAATCAAGCATAACTTCTAGATCATAAGTACAGATCGTAAGTCACAGTTAATTACTGTTATTTATCTTACCCACACTCCTCTTTGAAATGGCCTAAATAACAGTATCCACAGGCTAAGCCTTGCTTAAAAGATCACAGCCATTAGACCCAAACGCAATGTAAAAGCACTTAGATCACAAGGCGCATGCGGATCACTGCAAGATCGCAACTAGCAAATCGCTCGATCTTGCATGTTGTAGTGATAATATTTCTCATCTTTGCAGAGCGCTGCAAAATTTGCAAAGCGGCTATTCATCAGCTTATTTAGGCTATTTTGTGCGTTTTGCATACGAATAATGAGTAAAAACTATAGATTTTTTTGAACGATAGTTTTAGAATATAGCGCTTGTGCACCTGCATGTATTTGTTGATTTTATGACATCAATCACATAGAATACGCAGATCACAGCCCGCCTAGTTTTGCACATCACTTTTGCTTAGCATTAGTGCTCTGATGCAAAGTATCCGTACCTCGTGTTAAAGCTCAATAAAACAGGATTACCTGCCTATAAGCTTGTTTGTAGCATGTTGTACGATTTCGGCTGAAGAATTATTTTGCCAAAGTGCACTATTAGAGGTTGTCGCGTATCCTCACGGGCTTTGCGACAGCTAGTTTTAAACAGACCTTTTTCAGGAGATCAATAGTGGCCCGTATCGCTGGCATCAATGTGCCTGATCACAAGATCGCCGTGATTGCA
>Avalanche_p1__coassemble_1103_pt1 | contig 18965 bp, 7 predicted proteins | sample Avalanche_p1__metabat2_low_PE_032 | metagenome-assembled genome bin Avalanche_p1 | reverse complement strand
CCTTTTAGAACATATAGCTAGCTTGAGCCTTTAGGCCAAATGAGTTTGAGTTCTCAGCGCCAGAGATGTTGATACCTACGTTGGTATTGAATGCGCCATACTGAGCATTTAACCCAACAGTTGTACTAAAGGCAACATCATCTATCACCTCTGCTTCTAGGTTTAGTTTTTTACCAGCTATCAAGGTGTTGTACTCGGCATCGGTTCCAGCTGCATTAAATGTAATGGTGAAATCAGCTGTTGGTGCTAAGGTCCAACCATCGCTTTCAATCATGTGACAGAGGGTTACACCCACTGGTACAGAGAATACATGCTGAACATCAAAGTCAGTTTTAGCCTGAACACCAGTCTTGTTGCTTAAGTCGTAAGAGTCTGTATCAAGACGCACGTAACGAGCGCCAATGTGCGGTGTTATATCAAGCGCATCAACAGAGATCTTGTAGCGACCTGTAAGACCCATGGATAAAGCAGTGGTATTGGTTGACGCATTGAGATCAAAGCCCTCTACATCGTGAGAGATATGAGTAATGGATGCATCACCAACTAAAGCAAAGCTGCCAAAGTTAGTTGCTGAGTAGACGCCCAAGCCATAGTAATCGAACTCATTTTTAAGTCCGTAGCCATTGCTATTGCCCTCAGAATCACCTGAGCCAATGTTCAAGGTAGCACCAAAACACATGTTTGCATAAACAGTATCGGCACCAAAGGTTACACCCTTCATGTCGATATCCGCGCCATGTTTTCCACCCTGAGCGTTAAAGCCCTCTGATCCAATTGACTTGTACATTGGAGTCAGCCATACACCACGATCTACCTCAGAGCCAGTGACGATAATAGACTTAGAAGCAACATCTAACGAACCCGTGCGAGCAAGGATAGCTTCAGACATAGAGTTTACGGATGCCATAGCAGCTTGCTGAGCACCAGCATATGTTGCAGCATGTACTGCAGCATCAAGTTGCTTATACTTCTTTGCTTTAAGCATCGCCTCTACAAACTTATACCCCTGAGCATCACTGTCAAGCTTGCCCTGCAGTCTATCCATAATAAGGCCTAAAACTGGACTTGAGATGCCAGCGTTTAGATCTGCCACCAAATTCTTATTGATTTCTAATTTGACAGATGAAGATGAACCTGCACTTAAGGTTCCGCTCAGCAAGCCGCCAAGGGATTCGACTTTAAACGATCCCTCAATTGTTGAGCTAGCACCATTAGATGTTGATATGGTTAGATCGTCATTCTCAACAAAGTCGCCAAGCAGAATAATCTTAGAGCCATAGATATCATCTGCATCCGCACCTATGATTTTGCCGCCTGTTCCAGTAAATTGGATTGCAGCAGATTTCTTATCTGGACCAAAAGCCTTATCAGTCAGAACAAGAGCTGATCCTCCAACAAGCTTCACTTGATTAACTACTTTATACAGATTAGCATTAGCAGCGTCCGCCAAGATACCGCCTGTTGAACTATCAATCTTTAGAGGCTTATTGATAAAAACCGCATTACCAACTCCTGAGAAATCTTGAATATGGCTATTAAATGAAGCAGGCTGCTCAAATCCTCCAGCATTTGACATATATTGCTGCAAGCCTTCTTTAAATTCTTCATTAGTTAAGCCAATGCCAAGAGCCGCGTTAAATCCTACTCCAATCTTCGCCTTTAAAGTATCAGAACCTGTTGATGCTGTTTCGGAGTTTGCAATATCCTTGACGACAAGCATAGAAGGCTCACTCATATAGCCTGTACCGACATGAACAATTGAGTCCTTCTTGAGTACTAGCTTATCAGCAGACATTTGCGAATAATAACCAGTGGTACCATTGTTGCCAATGCGCATGAGTTGATTAGTACCAAGAGATAAAGTGCCTACGTCAACAACAGATGGCACATTGTTGAAATTTATCTGGCCTGAGTAATCATTGGAAGGTGGATTAGAAAGATCACTGAATACTAACCTATCTGCTTTCAAGGATTTACCTTTAAATTCTATGGCTGCTGTAGTTACAGAACCATGAACATCTAATGATCCGTTAGCAAATACATTAATACTGTCAGCATAAACATCGCCAGACTCAACCACCAATGATGAGTTATCGGCAATATTAAGATTCTTAACTGCCGCACTAGCACTGCCTATTCCTGCACTTCCGTTTAGCGTGTCCTTAACAACTACATTGGCAGAAGTTGCAGTAATTAAACCTTTCGCATTACGACCAATATTTACAGTTCCTTTTGAACCACCAGCAGAAGCACTTATAGAACCAATGTTGCCATCTCCTAGCAGGGTAAGGGTGTTGTCAACGTCTTCAAACAATACCCCTCCAGTCTTTAAACCGTTATCACGCTTAACGGAGCGGAACGCTGTCGCAAAAGGAGCATCAGTCTTTACGGATACGAAGTTGTTAGTATTCTTATTCTTATCTGCACTAGCATTAGTTAAAATAAGATTTCCACCTTGGCCTAACTTTAATGGTGAATCATCACTAAGAAGAACATTTCCTACTGAGTAATTGGCAGATAAACTTTCGCCGGCGGATACCATTACAGTTTTATTGTTGTAGGTATCGTTTTGAAGTCGTACTGGAAGATCTTTTAAGGTTAAATCTTCTGGAATATCACTTTTATCGATATTGAGATTATAAAAACCCTTGAAATTAGCTATCTTTTGAGCGAAATCATCATAATCGCTCTTGGACAAGCTCTCTCCCTTTGTGCTTTTGATAATAATAAGACCATCGCCACTTATGGCGGAGGCCTTGACCTTAGAAGTGTCTAAGATATTTTTAAGATTAGCCCCTGCTCCATCTTTCTTAAAGATATCATCAAAGTCGAATACTGCTGACGCGCCTTCTTGAACAATAAAAGAATTGTTTGATGCTGAAGATAAATCTAACTTACCTGAGCCTACGGTACTTAATGTACCGGCTTTAAGTGTGTAACTGCTATCATTGGCAAGACTTAAAGTACCGCCAACATTCAGGAAGCTGTCTCCGTCTTGCTCCGCTTGACCTTTAGTTAAGGTCAAATTAGACACACTCCAATTTGCTGTATTTACATAAAGCTTTGCAAACGGAGCATCTCCTGATGAATTAAGGATAAGATCTGATGCTTTAACAACATTATTATCGCCAGAGCCATCTAGTGTTAAAGAGCCGCTAGAAACTGATAATGTCTTGAGCATAGCGCCATTTTCTGCGCTAATAGAATGATCTACTTCTATCTGAGCTCCTCCGGTAATGGAGAAGGTCTTTTCATTATGCGCACCAGAGCCTACTTCAAAAGTTTTAAATGCATATTTGACATCTCCATCAAACTGCGAGCCTAGAAACTTAGCATTGGCCATTCCGCCTGCAATTAATAGAGCTTTGTTGTTGCTTGATATAACGTCTGTTAGCTTGCCTGAGGTATTGTCAACAAGATTTAATCCACTTGCACCAAGGTCAATAGTCCCAACATCGTTAAAGTCCAGAGTAATGCGTCCAGATGGAGTTCCTGTCAGCGTAATAGCGCCTGTGGTACCTAGCATTGGCTTGATATCAGAACTATGCACATTTAATATGCTAGTAGTGTTTGACGGATCAAACTTTATCTTAGAACCAGCAACAGTGGTCAATGTACCCTTTGCAAAAGAAGCTTTCTTTTTGAAAGTAACTTCAGCTCCAGACCCAATGGAAAGATTGAAGTCCTCTCTTGCCTCCACAACCTTATCAACTTCAAGCTTGGATGGTGCAGAACCACCAGTGAGAACAATCTTGCCACTGCCTCTTAGCGCTAATACCTGAAGTCCATTGCCAGTTAATTTAGCTGTGCCGCCAGACACATTGATGGAGCCTGCAGAAAATTGACCATCATAATCATTTTTGATAGTCAGCGTTTTGCCTTCGGCAACATTAATATTCGTGCCGTCTAACTTAAAAACATCATATGCTGTTATGTTGAGGTCACCTTTGGCATTGATGGTTCCTCCTGCTAAGAGGTTAAGAGTATCAGCCGCGATGGTGCCGCCATGATCTGAATCATAGTTCTCAATGACACCTCCGGTGAGATTCAGATAAATATAATAGTCACCACCACCACCAAGCTTAGCATTGTCAACAGTGCCATTTAAGAGCACCTTGCCACCAGTCATGTTGATCATTCTTGATGACGTAACACCAGAATTTTCACCAATGACAATCTTGGCACCATCAGCAATAGTGAGAATGCCCTTTCCACCAAAAGCATTCAAATAGCCATAGTTAGTTAAATTAACTACAGCCTGATCTTCACCAACATCCTTGCCGCCAATCATTACAGAACCGGCTTGGAGTTCTGACGTGGCATTCTTAGAAAATCCACTAATATTTAAGGTACCGCCTGCATTAGTGAAGCTATTAATTGTAACTGTTGCTGTCTTGTTTTCAGTACTTTCACCAATTGTAAGAGTTGGTGATTTCTTTCCATCAGTAGAATTTAGGCTGATTGAGGAGCCATGCTGTACGGTAAATACACCTGGTTCACTACCATTACCATTAATGGAGTGCTGACCATTGGTAAGAGTAAGGTTGAAGCCATTTTGATTAACTGAAGAACTGCCGCCAACGATTGCTAAGACGTTCTCTCCCGTGCCGTCTAAAGTACCATCTGCAAGTTTGTCCCAATCCAAGATGGCCGCATGCGCTGGTGCAACTGATACAACAGACGCTGCTACAGTACTGAGCGCAGCCAAAAGCGCTAAATTGGCGTTACGGAATATGGCGCGATACTGAGCCATTAAGAAAGTAATTGCTCGATTTGTTTGTTTCATATACGTATAAAGTAGGCGAACAAGCTGTCAAAATAGATCCTGTGTAAAAGGCACAGGAGATTGAGCTTGTAAGATAAGCATGTAAAAAGAATGGCTCATATTGAGACATTCACAAGTAAGACTTTTTAAAATAAAAAGTGCATACCAAAGCACGAGATAGATTAGCACATTTGAGTTTTCATCAGTTAAAAGTGCTTCTATTTGCTGCTAAAGATCTCAATAAGACTAATCTTAGATGACTAAATCAAAGAGTTATGTATAGACCACTATATGAGGGCCATATTCAACGAGATCTTAAATTACTTGGCGTCAATAGCTACTTTCTTAGAGCTAAAGGCGTCAACAGATACTTTAAGGCAGGTATAGCTATCAGAATAAGGGCCGTGGATTCATTTTACTGTCTCAGCCTTACCTTAATTTAGCTAGTCTTGTTTGCTAGCAATAATATCTTCGGGATCAAAAGGTGGCCATAAGCTTTCTTAGAGCAAAAGAAAGGTGACTAAGATTAGCTTGGTAAGTGGGCGGGGGGTTATGTAGGGTGGTGACAACAGTGCTACTTGAGCAGCACTGTTGTTGAGGAAATAAACTTTGATACTAGTACTTAGCTAGCTTTGCTCTCTGCAGCAATAGCATCATCAAGCTCGCCTTTTAAAGCGCGGTTGCGATTTACAAATGGGTAGGCGTACATCTGTAAGATAGTTGGACGTAAGTGCTCTGGGAAGCTGTCCATGCGATTATTGAACTTAATCTTATCTTCAGAGCTTATGTCTGCTACATCGCTCTCATTGGCATAGCCTAAAGCTTTAGCTGCTAAGAGCACGCTTGGGTACATGGCATAGTTCTCATAGATGAACTTATCCATAATCGCAGCCAGCTGTGATGGAGTTTCAAAGTCCTGATCAATTGGCTTACCAGCTACGATGCTAATGCGACCCTTGTAGTCCTTAATACCCTTGATGATGCTACGGATATCCTCGAACTCGCCCTTCTTATATTGGCCATTGTTCTGAGCTCTTTCATAAAGCTCAGCAGCTTTGGCTAAATCACCTGGATCATACTCGTAGGTAATGGATACTGGAACGACTTTGAGTGAACGCATGTACTCGCCAAAGCCCTTATGTTGCTTACGGCCATACATGTGCAGCATCTTGAGTACTGCCTCTTCAGTGCAATCATTACCATCCTTAGCGCGACCTTCTCGTTGTGCAATCCAGATAGAATGACCTTCTTTCAAAGAAAGACCGATGTAATGAGACAGATGAGTAACTTCTTTTAAAAGCTCACGTGGTGAGGTGATTGCTCTTTTTACGAGGAAGCTCTTATTTAAACGCATCAGGGCAGTAGCAGCTGGCATCTTTAAGAGATTATCGCCAATTGCAATGCGCATGGTGTTGTTGTGATAGTTATGCAATGCATAATCGATCAGAGCTGGATCTAAAGAGATATCACGGTGATTGGAGATGAACAGATAGCCCTGATTAGGATCTAACTTTTCAAAGCCCTTGTAAGTGATGCCGTCAGTGGTAGTTTCGATCATACGATCGACAGCTTTAGCTACCTGTAACTGGAAATCTTGAATAGAGTGGATATTCGCAACGGCAGACTTAATGTACGCACGCACGCGCATACGCAGAATCGGGCCGATCCACTTACTTAAACGTGGGTAGCGGAGCCTGACTATGCCATTGACCAAGGACTCATCGTTTTGAATAACGGTCAACTCATGATGAGCTTCGTCATCTCGACATGGACGAATATCATCAAAAATTGCATCCTCACTTGACGTAACCTCTGCGTTTACATCGAGGACTTGTTCACTCATCAGTCAATACTCCTGCATAACTACTCTAAAGTTACCAGCACGGCCTACAGGCCTTAAACTTGAGCTTAATATAAGCCATACACATTTGCAGCATTTAAAGCTTATAAATGTGCTTACAATCCACCAAAGCCTCTAGCTGTAAACACTGATGTAGCCAAAACATCAGCGCTTGCAAGAACAGCTAAAAGCATAATTACCGATAACTCTTAGCTTCACTAGCTTACATATCTAGTAAAAGCGAATCTAAAGATCATAACAGCAATCATGCATCAAACAAAGCACATCATGTGCGTATAGTGCCTTGAGAGATGTTTTTTTCTCGTAAATTAGACGCACGCAACAAATTCAGAGAAAAACTAGTTGAGTTATATGCAACGTTGATCTTCAACAAACCATATTTTTTGGTCTGTAAAACATCACCTCACGCCACAAATACACAAAAGCTCTTCTACCCATAGATTTTAGGGCAACCAAACTGCCCTAACAGCTTGTATAGATACCCTGCCATGTTGACAGCCTGACAGGATATATATGCTTCAATCTAACCAATAACTCAATTGAGCTTAATGGGTAAAGGCCTTTAGATAATAGATGATGGCGATCTCAAACCTGAGAGAATGGAGAACTCGTGTGCTGCAAAGGTGTCAGTCATACCAGAAATATAGTCAATGAGCATACGAATACGTGAATACATCTCAGAGCTAGTACCAGCCTTTATGGCATCTAAATAGCCTTCCTTGCAACGCCTTGGAATGCGGTGCATTAAATGTCGAGAGTACATATCTCCTTCATCTGCACTGAGGCACTTGTAAAATGCATCTTCACTCAGTCCCAATAAATGACTATAGGCATTGAATAAGCCCTTGATGCAAGCTGCGCCCTGCATCTCTAAGGACATGACCTCATTATCCGTATAGATGGCCTTTTCTTCAAAGAGGCGAATAAACTCAACTGCCTTATGCGCATCATTACCGTAATAAGTAATATTTAGACGTCCCTCTTCAAAGAACTCTCGCTCATTTTCCTTAATGGTATTGACTATGTCTAAGATGTAATAAGTGGAAATACATTCTTTAAAGAGCGCAAGCAGTGCTCTAACACCAAGCTGCTCCATCATCTCAGTCAGAGGGATAGGATTGTTGCCATGCACAAGCTGCAGTACACCAAATGAATCATTCTTCATGCGGGTGTAAGCGTGCTTAATCATGTCCTCAAGTACCACATCTAAGCTGACCTTTTCATCAGAGTAATCAACTGTTTCATAGACACAAGCACTCTCACCTTTGCGATTGATGCGCACCTTCTTGCCGCAGTTGCCTTTCTTATCTTGCTTACTCTTTTGTGTTTTTACTGCCTCTTTATGAGCAGAGGTATTGTCGCTGCCATTTGCAGAGCCACTTTCTTTAGCTGCATTCTTGTTAGATGCGCTATCTTTAGCAGGTGCAGCAAACTTTAGTGAGGCTACCATCTCACTACTTAGACCGTAAGATAGCTTCTTATAGCCATTTGCGCAGGTACAAGCACTAATGCATTTATCGCATGTGGTGCTGCAAGCATTGAACTTAATGAAAGTAATGAGGCTATCAAAGAGATGATAAATCTCTTTGTCTTTTAAGACATGGCGATCATAGGCATCTTCAAGATCAGCAAGCACATATGCAAGATCATCACATTGCTCCATGATCAATGATAGTGGGTGACGCTTAGATGAAAGATTGCTTGAACGAATCATATCGAGCACTTCTTTCTCACTGATATAGCAGCCCACGTTAGCGTGGATCTTATCCTCACTAATAGAGCTTTCTCTAAGTTCCTTGCAGGTGTATGGAACCTTGATACAAGATGAAATCTGTCCTAAAGACAAATTGAGCTTATAAACAGTGTGAGCAAGTCTCAAGCCTTGAGCATTGCCATTAAAGGCTCTCAGATCATCGCTCTCTTCAGCGCTGATCTTATCGGCGTGCTTTTGAACCTCTTGCGTAATCCAATCACGAATTACCTGTTCACCAAAGTGGCCAAATGGTGGGTTGCCTATATCATGCAGATAAGCTGCAGTCTCAACACAGGTAACCATCTCATTGAGCAATGGGTTAACGTTGTGAATTTGTCCTGCAATAGCGTAGAGAGTATACCTAGCTAAAGCAGCCACCTCATTTGAGTGAGTCAAACGTGATCTTGAAGAGGCATTTATATCTAAAGGAAAGACTTGCGTCTTTTGTTGCATGCGACGAAATGGCGCACTCGTTATCACCCTAGCACGGTCTTCTTCAAGGTTGTAGCGTACTGCATAGCGGTACTGAGCAAAGAGTCGTCGATTTTGCAGATCGTCACTGCTCAAGAACTTCTCTACCTGTTCACGATCACCATCAGCTGCACTATAGCGACGATTATTAATGTCGCGTTTAACGTTGGTCACCGCCCTATCAGCAGCCTCTTGAGTGGTCATCTTGACGTTCTCATGGCTGTACAAAGATGAGTATGGCTTAAAGTGATTAACGAAAGTATCGTCTCTGTCTATGTCTTTAGAAAACAAGGTAGAGTCGCTTGAGAGCGGCTCAACTGTTTCGGATAAATCAGCTTTTGGATCTAAAGAGGCACGACGCAATAAAGCGCGAGACATGTCTTCATACACAGAGCGCTTAAAGAAATGTGGCGAGAAGTGCTGTGTAAAGAATGGCATATGAGTCGCGGAATAAAAGCGATCGCGACAAAACAAACTTATAAAGATCTCTGCTGATGTAATACGTTCCATGTACATATACCAATCAGTTTAATGCTGTGGTCACCAAGCTCGCATCTTGTGACTTACAGCAATAGCGTTAACACTTTGGCCGTCGTTATCTAATACTTAGATCTTGCCACAGCCTCTAAGACTCAAGCTTTTGCAAGATGCATAAATAAAAACAGCGGCATCCTTAGTTTTCTAAGAGAGCCGCTGCTTTGCAAAGTTAGTTAAAACTAGGTTTTAACATTAGTAAATTGGTGAGCTAGTTGCGCTGTACTCATCAAAACCTTCGTAAAGGTGTGGCTCGTTCTCACGCAGCTTATCAAGCATCTCGCGAGTTACTAAAACAACGCCTGCATCGGTACGGAAGAAGCGCTTAGCATCAAGAGTCGCGTTCTCACCGATGATGAGGTTACGTGGCAGCTCAACACCACGGTCTAAGATTACCTTAGTTAAGCGGCAGCCACGGTGGATTACGCAAGAAGGCAGAACTACAGTCTCATTTAAGCAGCAGTTAGAGTGCACACGAGTATCGGTGAACAGCACGCTGTGGCATAAAGAGGAGCCTGAGATGATACAGCCAGCGGAACATACGGAGTTCATAACCACTGATGAGGCACCGGAGATGTCCTGTACGAACTTAGCTGGTGGTAATTGCTCTTGATGAGTCCAAATAGGCCATACGGTATCGTAAACGTCCAGCTGTGGCTGAACAGCTGCGATATCCATATTAGCTTCCCAGTAAGCGTCGATAGTACCAACATCACGCCAGTAGCAGATGTCCTTCCAACCTTGGTTGCGGATGCATGACAGAGCAAAGTCGTGAGCGTGAACCTTATGCTGCTGAACTAATGCAGGAATGATGTCAAAGCCGAAGTCACGACGTGAGTTTTCGTTGTTAGCATCAGCGGTTAATACCTCATACAGGTAGTCTGCATTGAAGACGTAAATACCCATTGAGGCTAAGGTGTGGTTCTCGTCATTAGGCATGCCTGGTGGATCCTTTGGCTTCTCGAGGAAGTCAGTAACCATGGCATTGTTGTCAATTTGCATACAGCCGTAAGCTGAAGCATCACAACGAGGAATAGCAATACAAGCAACAGTAACTGGGCAACCGCTCTTGATGTGGTCCATGACCATTGCGGTGTAGTCCATCTTGTAGATGTGATCAGCAGATAAGATCACAATGTACTTTGGCTTGTGGTTACGGATGATGTCGATGTTCTGGTAAACAGCATCTGCAGTACCTTGGTACCAGTGCTCCTCATCAATACGCTGCTGAGCTGGGAGAAGATCAATGAACTCATTGAACTGACCACGAAGGAATGACCAGCCTGACTGAATATGACGAAGCAGAGAGTGTGACTTGTACTGGGTAACAACACCAATACGAGTAATGCCTGAGTTTACACAGTTGGACAGAGCAAAGTCGATAATACGGAACTTGCCGCCGAAGAAGACTGCAGGCTTTGCACGATAATCAGTCAACATGTGCAAACGGCTTCCACGACCGCCTGCTAAAACCAGAGCTAATGTTTGTTTAGCCACTTCACGTGCGTTTTCCATCAATTGACCTCTTTTTCTTCAGCTTTCTATAAATTTGGTTTCAACATCCTATAGGCAACATCTTGTTGTAATTGATTAGCGATGCGATGTTACCTTGCGTTGCTGTCAGTACAGCGTGTTTGTTCTGCCATCATGCCTGTCTTAAGTTAAGCATACAGCAAGCGGTAAGTTAAAACTTTACGCTGCCATGCTTATAAAACTTCTTTATATAGATAAGATCACCTTGATCTTGCACTCGCTATCTGCCCTTTATTTTAAGATCTTAAGATCAGATGGGCTTTTTTATATAAACGTTTGGGGCGGTGCTTTTCGTATCTTTATGGGATCTTATCTAAGTGCTAAAGACACAGCGCATATGATGGCGCTTGTCAGTTGTGTTCCAATTGACCAAAAAGTCGTAAGAGCTTCACTAGCGTAATCTCCTAGTGCATCTGACAGGCTTTTGAGTAATGAAAACTACAGTTGTTATTAGCAGATGTAAGAAACTTATATGCTGATTGTGCAACATCAATACTAAATAAGCTATTGCAGCACACTCCTTTTGTGAGAATACTCAAAGAATCATGTAGCTTTCTTGGATCCAAGAAAAATTGGCTACTCTTTGGGATTTTTTAGCAATTTTGTTGGAGCTATGAGCGCTTTTGTCAAATTCATCATTTCAGCTTGGGATCATCATCACTGAAATAAGGGAAAAAGACTCCTTTTTTAACCTGAGCAACTACATTTTGATCTTTTCTAAGGCATGCAAAAACTTGATAGCTATCACATCCAAGCGCTACAATGGCCTTTAGCACATCATATAAAAATACACTCAGATCTGAAACATAATCGCACCGCTATTAGCCACTAAGTATTTAAATGTGCACGAGCACATGAACTGCATATCCTCCCACCACAAAGATGCGAAAAATTATCAACTAGACAACAATCAGAGCCATTGCGCCGCAAGTAGCGCACCGATCTTGCACACAATTTCAACACTTCCTCACAAGAGTTCTCTTTAGAAGTCCGGCCATGTCAGAGCCTAAGAAGCTCATAGCCTCTATCGCCCGCACAACCACTCACGATCTCAATGCCTAAAACTGCAGAGCAACTGCCCCTTTTCCCTCGTGCTCTCAAGGCTAGCCTAAGAAAAGTCTGGCAAGATCACCACTCTTAATAGCAACTTAATACTTATAGCCAAGATCGCCACTACAACTCACAACAAAGCAAGATAACAGATGCGGCGTTCTTGATGCGATTATGGCCACTGCTATCAAGCATCATGACCTGGTATTTTGCCAAGCGTTTCAACTTCGTATAGCCAAAGCATTTAGCCACTGACGCAGATACATATAGCTGTGGCATCTTGGCTACTGACGGAATTACATATAGCTGTGGCAATTTAGCTACTACGGAAACACGTATAGTCGTGGCATTTTGGCTACTGTTTATACTACGGGGCTTTATGTTGTACCCTTTAGAACATACAATAACAGCTAAGCTATTAAGGCTAAATTATCAACTGACACCATCTACAATAAGATCTTCGTCAGTTATCTGTTTGTCTTTGGTATCTGGCTAGCTAGACTGCCACTTAATCAGGAAACACGTATGCGTATCGGTATTATTGGTCCTATGGAAGAAGAGGTTACCCTCTTAAAAGCAGCTATTGAGAATCAGAGCGTCGTAAATATCGGCAACCGTGATTACATCAGTGGTTCATACAGCGGACATGAGGTTGTCTTAGTTAAGTCAGGTATCGGTACTGTCTGTGCTGCAGAGGCTGCTTTAACCTTAGCATTGCACTTTAAGTGCGACGCTATCATTAACTCAGGTTGCGCCGGTGGTATTGGTCCAGGCCTTAAGATTGGCGATATCGTGATCTCCAATAAGCTTGCCTACCATGACTTTGATCTTAAGATCTTCGGCTACAAGCGTGGTCAGGTGCCATCATATGAGCAGTACTTCAATGCTGATCATGCTCTGATCGCTAAGGCTGAGGCTGTTGCAGCTAAGCTCAAGTCTGATGATGGTTTTGAGCCAAATGTATGCACTGGTGACGTATTAACTGGCGATCAGTTCATTGCCAATAAGCCACTGTGTGTTGCTATGCGCGAAGACTTCCCAGAGGCTATGGTTACTGAGATGGAAGGTGCTGCAGTTGCTCATGTTTGCAGCGACTTTAAGGTTCCTTTCTTAGTCATCCGTTCTGTATCTGACACTGCTGATGGCGATAGTCCAAAGGTCTTTGATGAGTTCGTACAGCTTGCTGCTGATAACAGCGCTAAGCTGCTCTTAGCTTTAATCAAGGCCATGTAATCAAAGCTAGCTCTTAGCTAGCTTTTATAACGACTAAAGGCTCAAGCTCACACGGTATATGGCTTTAACATGGCGCTATTAGGCCCGTGCTATAAGATCTTGATTAACGAGCGAAAGCTAAACAGCTTATCGCTCTATACATAAGGTCATAAGCTGTTTTGATGCGCTTGAGCTTTGCTGTACATCTAAGGTAAAGCTAACAATGAGGAAAGACCATTAATGCACATAGCAAAGAGCTTATGCACAATTTGGTCTTTTAGAATATGAATCCATCGATCAATCTCACCTTACCGCTTGATGCTGAGGATGTATCAGCAGCTCTTAATCTAGGTTCTAGCAAAGTTGATGAAGTATCAGTTGATCTCATGGGATCAGGCAAGGCTGATCTTCTTGGTAGCTATCAAACTCAACAGAGCACCGTACAATCTAGCACATCTGCAGAGATCGCTTGGGATCAACTCTTTAATCAAGGACAATTTGATCCATGGATCTTAATTCAAGAGCCTGCCTTAGTCTTAGCTGTAGCCGTAGTGCTGCAGATGCTCATACCTATTCCTAAGAGCTTAAAGCTTGAGGGTCTAGCCCCTATCTTCACTGGACTTGCACGTAAGGTTAACCGCCCCGGCATCTCCACATCACAAAGAGCTTTTGCAGGATTTATTCTGCCTACGCTGATTTTGTTTGTAGTCATGTTCTTGGTATTTACCCTGGACATCATCTCTGACTTTGACTACATCATATCTTTAGTTGTGATGTTCTTAGTTCTTGATCTTAAGTTTGTTCAAGATCGCTCAGTCGTAGTGTATCGTGCGCTCCATGAGGGCTTTAAAGATAAAGCCAAAGACCTACTGTCGGATATTGTGCTCAGAGAGACTCAGCCTTTATCTGAAATGGGCATTGCTAAAGCTTGTAGCGAGAGTGCCATTCTGCGCATCTTTAGCGGCTGGTTTGCAGTAATGGTCTGGTATTTCATCGCCGGCATTGAGGGCGCTACCTTGATGCAGACAGTAAATATCATGTCCCGCAGCTTTAACTATAAGTTACAAGGCAACTATCGCTTTGGCAAACCAATTTTTATTGTGCACCAGACTTTACTGTTTATTCCTGCCATAGTGCTCATGTTCGTCTTAGTATTTTCTAAAAACCCAATTAGACATGTAGTATGCGGCTTTGATGGATTTTCCAGATACCCTGCACCTGTATCAGGTATGGTACTTGGCGCTGTAGGCGGTGCTTTAAATCTCACTTTGGGCGGCCCTCGCTATTACCAAGGTGAAATCTTGCGCCTACCAAAAGTTGGAGGTGAACTTAATCCAGATCGTCAGTCTATACTTTACTCTATGCGAAAGATTAGAATGTGCGGTCTGATTCTCTTAGTATTAAGCGTTATCATCGACCTTAATATCTAAGATAGATACCAAATCAAGACGATTGTTCATAGCTTAATTCCTATAACTTCAGCTGGATACTATTCATGGCAAATTCAGAAAATAACGACTTTTCCTTTGAGGATCTGCTTAAAGAGGAAGTCATTCAAAATATCGACAATATCGATCTTGCTGAACAGTTAGGCAAAGTCACTAGGATTGAACAAGACAAGATCGAAGTACGCGCCCCAAGCATGGACAAAGAAGAGTCCAGAATCAAAAAGGAGGCGGCTGTACGTGACACTAAAGAGGAGAGCATCGACTATTTCTCCTCTACCCATGTGCCAATGGTTGCGCCTACCGAGGTACTTGCATACAGAAGTAATGGAGCCCAACCTTTCCTTCTTAAAAAGCTTAAAAACGGAGAATACCGTGAGGCTGACTTTATCGACTTGCATGGCAAGACTACTGAAGAGGCCTACGAGTTTACCCGTCGCTTTATCATGCACGCTCGCAAAGAAGGATTCCGCTGTGTTCTGATCATTCATGGTAAGGGTGAACGAGAGCATTTAAAGCGTAAAGCAACCTTAAAGAGCTACGTCGCTCACTGGCTTAGACAAATGCCTGAAGTCTTAGCCTACCACTCTGCTCCTGAATGGAAAGGTGGTACTGGTGCCGTTATGGTGATCTTAAAGAAAGGCGATAAAGACTCAGATGACAACCGCGAGTTACACGCACTAAGAACTCGCTAGCTAACGCCTAGAGCCTCTATACAAATGAGACTATCCCCTTAGATGCCTGTTGGCATCTAAGGTATTAATCTTCCTGCCCTAACCTTTTCACATCAACAGTATTGATGCGTCTACCCTAACCTCTGCGCATCAACGGTATCGCTGCGTCTACCCTAACCTATGCTAATCAAAGGTATTGATGCTTCTGCCGTAGCTTTTGCTCATCAAGGTAAGCCCATCTTTTATCCATTTACATATTGTCTTAATAATATCGGCGCACTCATCTTTGACGAGAAACATCACTTAAATCGTTGTACCTAGACAATACTGATAAATACTTTGTGCATTTTTAGATATGGGCCAAAACTGACTTAGATCACGTCAGTTGGTAGTGATTCTTAAGACACCCGCCATTTACTACAAATAAAGCTGATATACAGGCCATTTTTGATACGACAAAGACAAAACCGTGCTTGATACAACATAACATACATACTGTTTTATATATTTTGACTGTCAATCATAGATATAACGACTGTTATATATTTTAGATATGAATGTAAATCAAGAAATCGATGGCCTTGAAACAATTCTTAACCAGGAATCTCGCACCGTAAGCTTAAGTGTGTATCTAGATAATTGGTACTCTCCGCGTACCATTTCACAGCAACCTCATAGTTGTTGGCTTGTATGCACTTTTTATACTAAAGCGTCACTACTCAGTCGTGCCTTCTATTGTCTTGCGAGCAGACACTCTCTGCTAGGATGCGACTTATAGCCTTTTTTCTAGGTTTGCTGTTTTTGCAAAGAAGAGAGAGTTGTACTAATGCCTTTCCTAAGTAGGCATTAGAGCTAGATTTATTAAGGCTTGTCCTGTGAAGATTCCAACAAAGTCAAAGTCCGTCCGTATTAAGCCAGAGATCCCTTTTAAGCCATGGGCTGTTATTCTGCCTACCTTGCTGGTAGCTACAGTGCATGATGCCAATGCGCTGCAACTAGACATACGTAATCACTGGGTACGTGACTACCTAGACCTTGCACAAAATAAAGGTGTTTTTGAGCGCGGCGCTACTGGTATTGAGATCATGCGTAAGGATGGCACCATCCTTAAGCTGCCAGATGTACCATTCCCTGATATGGGTGTTGTTGCCAATCAAGGCTCATCAACCTCTATTGGCGGAGCCTACTCCGTTACTGCCACACATAACAAAAAATATGGCCCTTGGCATGTGTCTGTTGGCAAACCAGACTGGGGCAAAACTACCTATTACGCTCAGTCAGACATCCATGTAGACCACCAAAGCGGCAGAGGTGACTTTTCTGCTATTCGCTTAGACAAGTTTGTTGTGGAAACACGTGGCGTTGAAGGCATTGAGACAAATCTTACTGATGCAGAGTTTGTCGAGCGCTATGGTGTGATGTATGAGGGCAAGAAGCAAGTAATTGCTTATCGTGCCGGCTCTGGCATGTTCTCTTTGCAAGATAAGAATGGCAAGACCGACTATCGTGATGTCTCATATAAGCCTGAGCTCCTCGGTGGTTCTTTCTTTACTTTAAGAGGGCAAGGTCGCGGCTCTGAATGGATTGATTTCCAGAACTTTAAGTCACTATCTAATACCACTACCACTGGCGATAGCGGCTCTGGTGTCCTTATTTGGGATAATCAAAAGCAAAAATGGGTAATTGCTGGTGTACTTTTCGGTATCTTAGGCAATAGCCAAGTCACTTTCTTTAGATATGGCAAGTGGAATCAAAAAGTCGTAGATGAATTAAAAGCTAGACACACCCATAAGATTGCTCTTGCAAACCAAACACTTACCTTCGATGATACCGAGATGCGTAAGTACTCCATTGGTCAAGCCGCTGCAGAGACCTTTGGTGACAAGAAAGATCTATCATTTACCGGCGGTGGCACCATCAACTTAAAGCAGAATCTGCATTTAGGCATTGGTGGTCTGATCTTCGATAGCAACAATGACTACATTGTTAACGGCGATTCCTTTTCATACAAGGGTGCCGGCATTGATATTGGTAAAGGCAGTACCTTAAAGTGGAACGCTAAAGGTGTTGCTAATGAAAACCTCCACAAGATTGGCGAAGGCACCTTAGAGGTCAACGTCACTCAAGGTGGCAACTTAAAGGTTGGCGATGGCAAGGTCATTCTTAAAGCTGATAAGAGCTTTAACAATATCTACATGGCCAATGGTTACGCCACTGTTAAGCTCGACACACAAAACGCCTTAAATACCGGCGATGGCCGCAACGGTATTTTCTTTGCCCGTCATGGCGGTACCTTAGATATCAATGGTTTTTCTCAAACTTTTGAGCGTATTGCGGCATCAGATGAAGGCGCAATTGTCACTAATACTGCCAATCAGATTGCTGACATCAACTTTAAGCTTCCTAAATGGTCATATGCCTATCATGGACAATTCAAGGGCAAGCTAAATGTAAATCATAAGTTTGCTGATGAAGTTAGCGATGAGATTAAGCATAAAGAACGTCATCTGATCTTAGATGGCAATGTCGATATTGATGGCGATCTCTCTGTTCAAAATGCCAAGCTCACTATGCAGGGTCTGCCTGTTACCCATTCATACTTTGGTGTGGCTAAATGCGGTAATCCTGCAATATTCCCATGTCAAAGAGACTATGTCCAAAATATTAAGGATAAAGAGCAGGCAGATAATAATAAATACGGCAGTCATTATAAGAGCAACAATCAGATCAACTCTTTTGATCAGCCTGACTGGAAGCAGCGTACTTTTAAGTTTAAGAACTTAAACTTAGACAATGCAGCCTTAGGCGTTGGCCGTAATACCACCTTGTTAACTGACATCAATGCGGTCAGTTCCACCATTCAATTTGGTGGCGATGTGGCCACTTTCCGTGACAATCACGCAGGTGACAATGTTACCGGCTTTGACTTTAGACAAAACCTCATTGAGGGTAAGTCTATAGACAATGAGAGCATCTACTACGAAGGTGCAATCACTGCTAGAGACTCTAAGATCACCTCTTATGCTAAAACCATGGCAGCATCCTTTGATCTTAGCGATAACTCAATATTTGAGGCTAAAGATAAGGATAGCGTTACCCGCATTTTAGATGCTGGCATTAAGGTAAAGGACAGCTCCAAGTTAATCTTAGGCGACATCTTTGTTGAGAAGACTAAAAGAGATATCGTCATCGAAAAAGATGATAACGCCACTCTCTCAATTGAAGATGTTATCGTCACTGAGGCCTCTTTAACCTTACCTGATGGCGCGGTTAAAGGAAGTCTTAATGCTTACAAAGATGCCTCCATCAATGTAAAAAACTGGACTTTAACTAATAACAACCTAGCCTCTCATGACAATGGTGTCATTAACATCAAGTCCTTAGAAGTGCTAGGTAAACAAGACGTTGGCAGCGCCAATATCTATGTTAAAGATCGCATGGTGATGAAGGATGTTAACCCTAACTCTCTCAACTCAAATGACAGCGGGTGGGTTGGTCTTAACGTCAATGAGCTTACCTTTGGTCGCGATTCTCAGATCTCAGCTGAGTTTTCCAATGACTTCCTGTCATTAGCTAACTTAAGCTTAGATAAGGAACATACTTTAATTCAGGCCAACAAACTTACTGATGACCGTTTAAAGTCAAAGATCGACTTTACCCTTCAAGG
>Avalanche_p1__coassemble_830_pt1 | contig 27840 bp, 15 predicted proteins | sample Avalanche_p1__metabat2_low_PE_032 | metagenome-assembled genome bin Avalanche_p1 | reverse complement strand
AGGCGCAATCTGATGGCTCAAAGTTAGACTTGAGAGTGGTTAAGTTGAGGGCAACACTATCACAAATTAGCCCACACATGCTCTTAAGTAGGTTTATAACAGCAATATGTAGGTTTGACTAAATTGGCGATGCAAAAGACACCGATAGATCACACATATCTGCAATCGTATCTAATCAAAGCTGGTATTCGTTTTGACTACAATGTTATCGATACCGTCTGTGCTAGAAAGTTCAGTGCAACTTTCTACATGGTTTTGATTACTGCCTTGCTGATCTTAAGTGTGCCTCAAGGCATGCCTGGCAATCCTATTCCTGTAGCTGAGGATGGATCTTTAGCCTATGCCGGTATTAGTTCTAGCACTAAGACCATGTACTTTATTACTGTTGGCATTCTTGGTGTCTATCTTGGCTACTATCTGTTACGACTTTGCTACTACATTGCTCTACGCACCAAGCTCAGATCTGATCCTGCCCCGCTGAGTGTTGAGGCTTATGCTGTAGTTTGTCTTGATGTTAAGACACGACCAATTGACTATATCTACCAGCTTTTCTCAATCATTTGTGGCCGTGGCAAAAATGGTTTTTGCCGTTATGCAGTGATTTACAAAGAGATTGGTTCAGAAAACCCACGCTTTTTCTTAACTGCAGCTGTCAGCCACAAGCGTCTGTGCTTTATTCCTGAGCACATTGGTAGAGTGTTTTTACATCGCAAGAAGCCACATCTTTACACTTTAGATGACAAGTCTTCATATCAGACTGTCTCAGCCAAGCGTAGGATGATGCGCAAGTTTGCCATGCCAGCAAGCACCATGGCCTGCTCCAGTCAGCCAGGCAAGTCACAAGACTTAGCTGCCAATTCAGATACTGCAGTTTCTAGCAGCAATCTCAATCTTGACTCAAACAGCACCAACAGAACTGTAAAAGCCGAGCCTCAGCAAACGCAGCAATAGTCCTGAACGCCTAGCCTATACTATGCAACTGCAAAGCACGGACTAGAGCATCCATGCACTGACTAGAGCAGCCAGCACAAGCTAGCAGCAGTCAAGAACAGACTAGAGCAGCCATGCACGTGCTGCAACTGCCAAGCACGGACTTGCTACTGTGCGGCAAGGCAAGAGTGCTCATTGCAATAGCCTATATTAGGCAATGACTGTGTTAAGGCGGTAGCTTGAAGTGCTTTGATCTCGAGAGTGTTTTAGGCAGCTTGAGATCTTTTGAGAGCTTTATATCTTGCGATCGCTTAGCGATAGCAACTTTAACAAGGCCCAGCGTGGGCCTTAATTATTTGTCTTCAGTCTTGATGAGGTACTCTTCTTCGCCAGCATCGTAGACGCGGGTGTTGATAGGCAATTCTCGTAATTGTGCTGATGAGATGCCGGTGAGGATTTGGAAAATACGGCGCATTTCGACGTTAGTAAAGCCGTATTTATAACGCCAGGAGAGAGAGTGCTCACGGTCGGAGAAAGTAACTTTATTGCATGAGAAGAGGCCTTGCTGTAAGAGCAGGGAGCCAAATTCTTTACCTTGAGGGAAAATGCCTACTTCCTCTAAATACAGCTGATCTTGGCCGTCCTTTTCAATAAACCAATCTAAGTTTGGCTCTTCTCTGTCAAGTGCAGCTCGAGCAAAAGTGTAGTTGTTGTCACCGCTGTAGGCATAAAGATCGCCATCGTTATCTAAGGCGCGAGTAACAGAGAGCGGACAGAGCATCTTTTTCATCTTGTCAGAGAAGACGAAACCACCATAGCAATGCTCAAGTACATCAAGATACTCAGCAGCTGTAATACCTTGCTGCGGGGCAATGCGTGCAATATCTTCACTATAAGTATTTTTGATTTCCTCAATAGTAAAGCCCATCATCTCAGAGGCAATATCCGAGAAGGATAAGTCGATAACGTGTGGCAGACCTTCAGAGAAATTATTGGACAGAGCAAACTTAACGTGGCCAGTAAGCAAGCAGAACTTGACGCGATCGCCAGCCTGTCTGAAGGCTGAGAGCATGTCAAAGTACATAGCGTTAGCAAGTTCACGCTCATCAGGCTTTTCCATTGCAGAGATCATGTATAGCGGTACATCGTAGTTATCGACGATCACCACAACAGGGCTTTTCTCTTTATCGCTGATCTCGCGAACAAGCTGCAGCATTTGACGACGTAAGTCATTGCGTCCATCGGTCTTGAGCTTGATGTGGTGTTCCCAGATCTCAGATTGCAAGGTATCACCGAGCATCTTGGCAAAGGCTTGTAAGGTATTGGCCTTTGACATAGCAAAAGAGAAGTGGAGTACTGGATATTGGCCAAGATCGTCGGCATTAAAGCCATTAGGATCTTTGATGGCTAAGTGGTCAATTAAGAGCTCGTCACGAATTAATAACGACTCAATCGCTTCACTAGCTAGTGAAAGACCAAAACCACGTGGGCGAATGAGCATAAAGACATTCTGCGATGGCAGACGTGGGGCCTTATCTAAGAAGTTGATGAACTTGGTCAGGTGATCAAGCTTATTGATGTAATGGCGATCAGTGAAAATCACCTCATGCAAATGAGAATTGCTACCTGAGTTATTTGAGTTCATCTGCAAACCTAAAACACGAAAGTTAGACTACAAATTCACGGCTAAATATACATACTAGTGCATGTATATATGCCCATTAAGATGTCTATGATAGCAAAGTCCGTCTCAAATCGCTTAGATATGGACAGGCTTTATACAAAAGAGCGCGGTAAAGCGATCTACCTAGGTAAGAAATGGCTGCATTTAGCTAAGAGTAGCAATAAGATGGGGCTGGGATGTATCACTTAAAGCTGTGGATGCTGGTAGTGAATAGGAAAGGTATTTGAGTAAAGATAAGATTTTCAGGGCGTAGAAACGAAAAAAGAACACCAAGGTGTTCTTCTTTTTAGCGGGTGGGCACCAACTACATCCCGGTACCTCATTACACAAATTTGGCTGCTTCGTTCCCGACCTGACCAATTGATCTGCGAATAAGTACGAGAGAGCTGGCACCCGCAAAACTTATGCTTAAATTATACAATAAGAACTTAGCATAATACAACACCTTTGCACCTCCAAGCTCAAATGCTACTAGAACTATGTGATCTATATGCTGTTTGTTGGGCAAAGTAGTGTAGTTTAGAGCTAAGTTTAGAGTCTTGTTTGGTGCATAAAAATTGAGTCATTATGCTAAAATAGGCGACTTTTATGGGCTAAGGTAGAGAGCTTAATGCTCTAGCTAGTCTTTTGATCTTGGCACCTTACTCTTGTGTTTGTAACTGTACAGTTTGGCGGTGATTCTTTTATGGCAAAGCGCAAAGTTAGCGGCATCTTCTTATTGGATAAGCCGGAGGGTATCTCATCTTCAGGCGCATTGGTTAAATGCCGTGGTATCTTCTCAGCTATGAAAGGCGGCCATACTGGAGCTTTAGATCCTTTAGCCTCAGGTCTGCTTCCTATCTGCCTTGGAGATGCAGCTAAGTTCTCTTCTTTCTTTTTAGAAGGACGTAAACGTTATATCGCTGAGGGTACTTTAGGCAAAACCACTACTACTTGTGATAGAGAAGGTGAGATTGTTTTAGAGCGCGATATTGGTGATGCTTTAGAACGTCTTGAGTCAGTACTTGAGAAGTTTCGTGGCACTATCACTCAAGTCCCACCAATTTACTCAGCTATCAAGGTTAATGGCAAAGCCTTATATCAGTACGCTCGCCAAGGACGCGAAGATGAGATCGAGATTCCTAAGCGTGAGGTTGAGATTTTAGAGCTTAAGCTTTTAGAAACTACCGCTACCACCTTCAAAATCGAAGTCTACTGCTCAAAGGGCACTTACATTCGCACTTTAGTCTCAGATATTGGCGAGGCTTTAGGCTGTGGTGCTTATGTAACTATGCTGCGTCGCACTTACGTTGAGGGCTTACCTGCAGGCAAGATGACTGAGCTTGCTGCTATCAAAGAGTTAGCTGATTCACGTGAGAATAAGAGCGATTTTAGTGAGCTTGATAAGCTCCTTATTCCAGTAGATGAGGCCTTAAACAATCTGCCTAAGGTTCACATACCACTATCCATGGCTGATCCATTAAGCCATGGTATGAAGCAGGGCAAAGACTTATCTTTATGCACCCTGCCAGAGGGCGGACTCAAGGCAAATGACATCTTCCAGGTTCGCTACAACGGCTACTTCATGGGCGTATGCTATTTAAGCGAGGATGGTTACATCACTCCTAAGCGCATGATGGATCCAGAAAGCTTTGCAGCTTTTGTTAAAAGCGAAAGCAAGTCCTAGTTTCAATCACATCACTCATAACAAACAGCAAGGCAAGAGTACAGCCTGACCTAAACATTAGAGTGCAACGTTAAATGCTCTACCAAAGCTTATGTTAGGCCTAGTCTGAACCTAGCAGGGTAAATGCTATATCGTAGCTTGGCTAAGGCTAACTTAAGCCAAGGCAGCGCGATGTTTGGCTAAGGCTAACTTAAGCCAAGACAGCGCGATGTTTGGCCGCTATCAAGGCCTACAACTTCAAAAGTCCCGATTTGAGCAACACCCCTTAAGCCAACTCTATTTCTGAATCATCTAGCTTTCAACACTACATTAGCCTTTAGCTCAATTGCATGGGCAATCTTAAGAAGACTAGCCTCATCGAGGTAGAGCTGAATTGCAGTGCGGGCGCTGTGGCAGGCTAGAACTGGCTAGATTTGTAAGTCTGATGGGGCAATTTGTTGTATTTGTGAATAGGCTCACAATCGACAAATAGGATAAAATGCACCTTTTGTTGATGGCTATATTTTGCATAGCAAAGATTTTTGCTAGATGTGGCATAGCGCTCAGTGCAAATTACTTGATTTGTGTATGATTAAAGTGTTTTACTGCGCTCTTTTTATAGCTAACAAGATATTTAACGCTATAGTTTGTAAATAAGAGTTGCCGTAAGTGCTGTTTAAATTGTGGCAATCATGTTGTTTAAACAATTTTGAGCATCTGTCTTAACTTGAATGGTTTAAGTTAGGCTAAGACAATCATCATATGCTTGTGATTTAAAAGCTTATTCGTTTTTTTTAACTTGATGGCGTGGATGAAGAGCGCTGTCTAAAGATTTAACCTCAATACTTATTGCGCTAGCTAGTAGGATTGAGGCTCACTTGTGTGAAAGTGAGTCGTTGACACCTTTTGCGGAGATATTGGCTTGAACAGATTTCTGAAGATTAACAAGATTAGAGATCTGAGCAGAGTGTTCATTATTCCTATAATGATCATGTCTGGCGTGCTGATTTTGGTACTGTATCTTGACATGGTTAAGATCCAGGACAAGTCTGTGCTGCTTGTAGATCAAGCTATTCCTAACATTGAGAAGATGCAAAAGGGCTCGGTAAACCTGCTGCAGCTTAAGCTCAATATCGACATCATGATCTCATCAGTCGATAAGAATCATTGCACCCAAGCTTATATCGGTGCAGTAAAGATTTTAGATGAGGCCTCCATTTTCAATCGCGATAACTTTGCTAAGCTTAGTCATGATCTTCGCTTAGAGGTTAACCGTTTGTGGAAGTTACGTAATCAGCTTGATGAAGTTAGAGCTACTGTCCACAATTCCCTTCACTATATGGACATGTTGATGTATCTCATCGTGTCCGATCAGCCATATCTCTTCCCTGAGTATGAGCAAACTGTTGCTAGTTATTTAGATCTTTATCAGACCAGTGCCTATAAGCGTGAGCTTGCAGACTTCCATGCTGATAACATCGCTATGTTAACTGAACGTTTTAGCTCGAAGTTTGATCTTGTTGGTTTCTTAAATGAAAACCCTCAAGAGCCTCAAAAGTTCACTGATAAAGCAGACCGTATTAATAAGCTTTTAAATCAGGCTTTACTGCAGCTCAATGAGCACAAGGATCACTTTGATCTACAAAGCCAAAAAGAGCTCTATGAGTTTGTAAATGAAAACAACAAGCATCAGCCAGATGATTTCTCCAACCGCATTGAGCAGTATGGAAACGACTTCAAAGATGCTCAGGCAGCCGCTATTCGTGATGCACAAGCTAATACCAAGAATGTCGAGTCAAACGATGCATCTGTAGACAATGTCAAAGAGGATAATAGCGTAGGCCCATATGCATCATCACCATATGCAGGTAAGAAAACTTACAAGGATGATGTGCTCTACACCAGTCAGCTAAAGTCCATTATGGAATCATCTGAGGGGGCTATTGATGGACGTATTGCTAACTCTGTAAATGCAGCAGCAAAGGCTAATGCTAAGAATGATGCCACTGACATGGCTGACACAATTGACTCTCAGGGTAAAGTTCAAGAAGTGTCAGATACTAAGACAACATCATCAATTGAGCAGCTTGCTACTGGCATGGATGAAGTTGGATTAACCGAGGAAGAGGCTTCTGTCATTGCGCAAGATCGCTCCTTGACTAACGTTAAGCCAACCATTCGTGAAGAAGTTAAGCACATCAGAAAAATAAGAAACCACAATCTTAAAATGCTCGGCTATTACGAGCGTGAGTTTGAGCGCTTCTTACCTCTGTGGAATATCTATTTACGTCTGCAAGAGAGCTTTGTGCAGGACATTAATTCTGCACGTATGAAGGTTGATGCCCTTTCAGAGGCGTACACAGTAAGTGGTATCAAAGAGCTGCATAAGGATCTTAGAGAAATTACCTCTTTAGCATCTGAAATTAAGCCAATGATGGTTGGAACTTTATTATTCTCTGTTATTGGTTTCTGGCTCATCATGTTCTTGATTAAGCGTCGCATTATTGAGCCACTGCAGACCATTGCTCACTTGCTAATTAGATTCCGTTACACCAAGAAGATTGAGATCGCAGCCTACTCAGGATTCTTCAAGAAAGATCACTTACTTGAGATCCGTGAGGTTATTGATGTACTGCCTCAGATCTTTGATGATTACAGTGCGATTAAGCAAAATGAGAGTCATTTAAAGCAGCGTTATGAAGAGCTGGTTATTCACTCTAAGTACGATGGTTTAACCAAGGTATTTAACCGTGGCAGCCTCAATGCTTTAGTCAAAGAGATCGGCAATTCAACGCCAGCATCTTTTGCTATTTTAATGGTGGATATTGACTTCTTTAAGAAGCTCAATGACTCCATGGGTCACCAGTGCGGTGATGAGGTGTTATTTGCTGTAGCTCAGACTCTCCACTCTAACTTAGCTAAGAAAGACTTAGTGTTTAGATACGGTGGTGAAGAGTTCTGTATTATCTTGTCTGATGTAAATACTCAGAATGCATACAAGATCGCCGATCGTCTGTGTAAGCGTATTGCCTCATTAAAGCTGATAAACAAGGGCGCAGAATCTGGCTTAGTTACGATCTCTGTGGGTCTGTCTACGGTTACTACTTCAGAAAATCAGTACCGCATCAACGATCTGATTAAGCAAGCAGACAAGGCTTTATATAACGCTAAGAATTCTGGACGTAACTGCGTTTGCATTTACAACAATGTTGAGGGAGAGGTCTTAGAAGAGGCTACTCATAACGACATCTCCATTGAGCATGCTGACGATAAGCTTTTCTGCGCAGTAAATATCAGTGGTGACAATACTGATGCATCTAGCAATGATGAAGTAGCCGATGCAAGTGCATCATCAGAACACAATACTTCAGCTAAGGCCTATGCAAGCTCTATTTCAGATAATGCTAATGCTAGTTCAGCGAGTGCTGCAGCTGCGTTATCAAGCTTAGTTGCGGCCAACGTCAATGCATCTTCTAATAGTCTAAATGTTGGAGAAGATGATGAATACAATGCTGGCAATTTAAAGTCTGATAGTCAAGATAGTTCCACTTCATCATATTTATCAGATGAAGAGGCAGCTACCTACTTAGATGAGACTAGAAAGTTTCTATCTGACGAGGAAGAGTCTCAAGAGACGCAAAGCGATGACATTACTAATGTCCATAGCTATGGCTGGCTTGACGGCTTTGAGTATTTTGAGAACCAAAAGAGACGAGAAAAAGAGCAAAAAGAATCATCTGACGTTGATGGCGATGATGATAAGGTCGCACAAAACGATGATGATTCTATCGATGACGAGCAGTTAGTTGATGCAGTGCTCTCTATTGCCACTGGCCGTCCTGCAAATGATATATCTAAAACTCGCTGTCAAAGATCTTCAAGCGTAAATGCGCACTCAGTTGAAGCTGAGAGTTCTGATTACAATCAGGCGTTCGAGTTTGATCTGCCATCAGAAGATACAGATACTGAAGAGGTTACAAAGAGCGAGCCTAAAAAAGCATCAGATTCAATCGAAGAGCTCAGTAACATCAAACAAAAGATCGCTGAATCTAGACCATTTGATGTTATGAGTGAAGCTGACTCAGCTTTAGCTGACAGTGACATTCAAGGCCCGATTGCAACTTATACTAGTTACGTCGATAAGAGTGTGGAGAACAAGGTTGATGAGGAAGCTTCACAAGAAGACTCCGATGTTACTCCTTTGCAGTTAATCTCGAACATGGATGATTCTAATGAGTCAGACTCTAGCAATATCGATGAGCTGATAGCACGAGCCGAGGATGATCAAGAGTCAGTATATCACTCAAGCCTTTATGCCTACGGTATTGATTCATCTATTGCTGATGCGCCAAAGGAGCGTATCACTCAGATGAAGGCCTTGCTCACTGAGGTCTCTAAAGTTAAGGGAGACATAACTGACTCTGACATCAGTACAAGCGAAGTAGCCGATGACTCTCAAAAGCCTCTAGCTGATGAAGCTGATCTTGAAGGCGACCTTAAAGCTAAGGATGATAAGCCTCTTGAAACTATTGAGCAGCTCAAAGAGCAAATTCTCAAAGAGTCTGATAATGGCAATGAGAAAAATGCTAAAACTGTAGACGCATTAGCTCCTGATGCCATTGTAAGTCCAGTAATTGAAAAAGATGGCTTTGCTGAGGTTTCAGTTACTAGCAATAAGAAAGATTTTGCAGCTGTTATCGTTCCTACAACTGAAGACAAAAGTTAGCTCAACTGTATTCTCCAAATAAAGGAAGACACAAGTTAGCGCGACTGTTATCGCTCCAATAAAGGAAGACAAAAGTTAGCTCGTCGGTTATAGCGCCAATAAAGGAAGAGAAAAGTTAGCACGACTTTGAAATTTTTACTCAAAATCTAATACAGTATGAGTAGAGTTGTATCTAGTTTTTAGCATAACTACATAATCTAATCACTCAAAATGGCTAGTCTATTGAGCATAAATTCGATAGATTGGCCATTTGCCTTTAATAAGCATCAATTTGTGAAAATCTAGTATCTTATCCTCATAGCTCATTTTGTGACTTTTGGCAATGGTGATTGCGCCATATTTTTTATGTTCCTAACATAAGTAAAACGTAAATTTTGTGATAAGATTCATACAAAATTTTTGACGAGTATCCCACGCAATAGATCAGGGTCTAAATACCTCTATAAAGCAGCTTATGGAAGGTGCAGGCAAATGGATTTATGCGTACGGCAGCCTATGGTCGTAACCTTAGGCATGATAAGGTCAAAAATGACAGTTATTCTTTTAGTGTTTGACTGAATCAAAGCTATTTTAGTAACCATGTAAGTGCCAAACATAAGGTCACAAAATAAGACATGTGTTGGCAAACTAATGTGCTTTCAAATAGTTAAATGTGATTGCAAAGCCTGCTATGAGGTTTTTTGTTACATACTATTTACCTTACGAATGCACAGCTGCCGAGTGCTCTTTAGACTCGGCTTTTTTGTTTAACTAAATGCACTGCGATTTAGACTCAAACCAAGTAAATACAGTATTGAACTTCTAAGACTAACTTGTCGTACTAATATACAGAGTTATGAGCTAAGGCTCTTACGTGTAACCACTAGCTAAGTAAAGTAACCGTGTGCTACGGTGTAAAACTTGTACCTCTAGCCTAGTGCTCTGCCACTTTATGCAATCCCTTGCACCGCAGCATGGTGGATTACAAAGCATCAGCTGATAAGAAAGTCAGCTAAGAGAAATCAATTAATCAGATAAAAGAGTAATCTAGGTTGCTTACTAGTTAAGTGACACGCTATTGCTTTTGTTTGTTGATTCTCGCGCAAGGTGAATACGCTACCGCATCGAGGCAAATACTCAAAGATAGGCGGTGGATAATTGGACTCTGTAGATTGGTAAGATAGGTTAGCGCTGACTCGACATTACATCTAAACGGAGACAAGAGATGACTCAGCAGTATCAGCAGTACGGATATCAGCAGCGTGCAGTCGCACAGCGCACCGCTATGAATCCATCAACTTCAACTGCTTCTGCACACCCAACTACTGTTTACAACAATAGCAACTTAAGCTCCCAGCCTTACGGCACTTCTGCTGCTCAGGCCGCTGCTGCTCGTGCTCGTGCATTAGCCGCTTCTGCAGCTGCTCAGCGCTCACTTGGTGCTACTCCAGAAGTTCAGCTCAAGAACTTCATCCACTACACTCGCAAGTCTTTAAACATCAGCCAGCGCGAGTTATCCAAGATGAGTGGTGTAAACCAGTCTAATCTCTCCAAGATCGAGAATGGCATCATCAATCCTTCTATCGCTACCATTCAGAAGGTTGCCGCTTGCTTAGGCCACAAGCTTGAGCTCCGTTTCGTTCCAACCTACAACGAAACCTACAAGTCTTAATTTAAGACCAAGCTACGTAGCATCGCAACAGCATGCTACCCACAGTAGCTTCATGCCGCCACAGCTCATCAATAAACCATGAGCTCCCACAATCAACGGCATCAAAATATTATTGCCTTGCTCCTAGCAGCAAGTAAGCAAAAGGGCTCCACCAGGGCATCCTGCCCTGAAGCCCCTTTGTTATCTCAAAATCCTCATCAAAACAAATCCCATCTACCCCAAAGCAGATCTAAGTCATTTTGCTATGACCAGCTTTCTTGCGTCCAGAAAAATCATAAAACGCCAGCGACTTTGGTAAAGATCAAATAAAAACGCCGGGCAGGGCCCGGCGTGAAGTCATGTTGGAAATGAAAGCTTATTATTAACGGATATTCAGGATGCTATCCATTACAGTGTTCTGAGTCTGCAGAGACTGTGCATTAGCCTGATAGTTACGCTGAGCGGTAATGAGCTCAACTAACTCGTTGGTCAGGTCAACGTTAGAAAGCTCGAGGTTAGAGCCCTTAATGGAGCCTGCTGAACCTGAGTTAGCTTCCTTAGCGATAGCCTCACCAGATGCATTAGACTGCTTCCACTGAGTATCACCAATCTTGGTTAAGCCCTGCTGGTTAGCAAAGTCTGCCATGGCAACCTTAGCAATGTTCTTAACCTGGCCATTGGAGTACTCACACTGAATAATGCCGTTCTCATCAACGGACATACCAATGAGAATACCAGTTGCATAGCCATCATTAGTAGGAGCCTGACTTACAGAGAAGTTAGAAGAACCGTACTGAGTTGCGCCGAACTGAATATTCAGATGCTGATGAGGATCTACACCTTGACCAATTGCTGTGTGTAAAGAGCCGTCGCCTTTGTAAAGAGGAGCCTTACCATTGCCATGAGGTTCGAAAGTTGGATCTTCTTTGCCTGGAACACTACCTGCAGCACCGCCTGGATATCCAAAGAACTTATGGCGGAGGCTATTCTTCAAAGGGTCGCCAACATTTACATCATTGGCTCCAAAGTTTACGAGCTCTACCTTAGATGGGATTCGTTTAATTACTTCACCTGATGCATTAAAAGTAAGTTGAAAGCCAAAGAAGTTAGCGCCTGAATCTTTGGACTTACCATCAGGTACAGTTACTGCTACAGGATTGTTATCCCACTTGCCTGCCGGATCTCCAGCAACATCAGCTGGCTTACCATCAACATAAGGAATTACGACCCAATTAGTATTGTTAGACTTGTCAGCATCTGGACCAGTCTTGATCATATAGTAAGTCAATGTGTGAGCGCGACCTAATGAATCATGAATAGTCTGTGATGTTGAAGCGGTATAGGTACTTGCATCATTGTGATCAAAGTTTAGGAAGTACTGCTTTACTTTTGCCTGATCAGCCTGTGCCGCTTGAAGTACTTGGCCATTTTCTCCACGAAGGACACCATATTTTGCAGCATTTGCATCAATTTTACCATTGTTTTGATCCCATGGATCTGGATCAGCTCCTTGAGGTACAGACGGAGCTTTATCGGCAGGAAGATTTACACCAATGGAAACGTTGGTGGACATCTGTGGAGCACCAGTATCAGCTGGAAGCTTAATGTTATGAGTGTTGCTCAGATCTAAAGATGTGGTAGTACCATCAGGGTTAACATCCCAACCTTGGAGGAAGTCGCCCATGGCGGTAACTACATAGCCTTCCTTGTTAATTTGGAAAGCGCCGTTTCGGGTGAAAGTCTGTGCGTTAGAGCCAGGGCCTTCTAAAACGAAGAAGCCATTGCCTTGAATGGCCATATCAAGAGGATTGCCAGTGTCGCCTGAGAGTGCGCCTTGAACAAACTGCTGAGAAACTACAGTGTTCTGTACACCCATACCTGAGTTGGTCTTAGAGTTGGTGAATACGCTGTTAGCGTAAACATCAGCAAACTCTGCACGTGACTTCTTAAATCCGTAAGAATTGGTATTAGAGATGTTATTAGAAGTCACATCAATGTGCTTCTGAGAGTTCTTAATACCGCTAACTGAAATTCCAAACATGACATTAGCTCCAAATATAGTACAGTTTTAGTCCGTGTAGGTCTCTACACTAAAGTTGATAGCCTACAAAGGCTAAAAACCGTCCTTAATACTGTAAATTTAATAGCAATACATATGCCAAGTTTCATAAAAAATACAACAAACAAAAACGCCGGGATGAACCCGGCGCTAGCTATGCTGGAACTATAAAACTAACTTAGCGAATGTTCAGGATGCTATCCATTACAGTGTTCTGAGTTTGCAGTGACTGTGCGTTTGCCTGATAGTTACGCTGAGCTGTAATAAGCTCAACTAGCTCGTTGGTCAAGTCAACGTTGGAAAGCTCAAGGTTTGCGCCTTTAATAGAACCTGCAGATCCTGAGTTTGCTTCCTTGGCAATAGCCTCGCCAGAGGCGTTGGACTGCTTCCACTGAGTATCGCCAATCTTAGTTAAGCCTTGTTGGTTGGCAAAGTCTGCCATGGCAACTTTTGCAATATTCTTAACTTGGCCATTAGAGTACTCACACTGAATGATGCCGTTCTCATCAACAGACATACCAATGAGAATACCAGTTGCATAGCCATCGTTAGTTGGAGCCTGACTTACAGAGAAATTTGAAGAACCGTACTGGGATGCTGCAAATTGAATATTTAGGTGCTGAGCTGGGTCAACACCTTGTCCTAATGCACTATGCAGTGTGCCAATCTGGCCCTCTTGACCTTTTCGGTCAAAGGTCTCGTCTTTAATATTCTGATTATTCGCATTAAGGATACCAGTATCGTTGGTGCCGGCAGCAGGGGCATTAGGATTGCCAAATAAAGTCTGTCTTAAGCTAGACTGAATTTTAGCATCAGCTGCCATACCCTCAGGTGGATTAACTAACTCAACCTTTGGAGGTATTTGCTGAACCACTTCACCAGATGGGCTAAATGTCAACTGAAAACCAAAGAGGTTTGATTTAGAAATAGTGGATTTCCCATCAGGCACACTAACTACGACAGGATTGTCTTTATATGTTTTGTTGCCATCTAAACCAGCTCCTGCAACATCAACAGGATGCCCATCTACATAAGGAATAACTGTCCAGTTGGTGTTATTAGAGTCCTTAACATCAGGGCCAGTCTTGATCATGTAGTATGTCAATGTATGAGCACGACCTAAGGAGTCATGAATGGTCTGAGATGTTGATGCATCATATGTTGACGCATTCTTAGGATCAAAATCTAAGTAGTACTGCAACATCTTGGCATTCTGAGGTACTTGACCATTGCCATTTTCAAGAACTTTGCCCGTTGCATCACGGTATACTCCGTATTCAGGAAGGTGAGTTGGTGCAGCAGGTGGTGCTGGGTTTTGTGGAAAATTGGTGCCCGTCCAAGGATCCGGTCCAGTAATGTGAATAGGCTTGTGCGCTGGTTTATCCGCAGGTAGATTTACGCCTATGGATACATTGGTGGACATCTGTGGTGCACCAGTATCAGCTGGAAGACGGATGTTGTGAGTATTGCTCAGATCTAGTGAGGTCGTGGTGCCATCAGGGTTTACGTCCCAACCTTGGAGGTAATCACCCATAGCAGTAACTACGAAGCCTTCCTTGTTGATCTGGAAAGCACCATTACGGGTGAAAGTCTGTGCGTTAGAGCCTGGGCCTTCAAGTACAAAGAAGCCGTTACCCTGGATAGCCATATCCAGAGGATTTCCTGTGTCGCCTGACAGAGCGCCTTGAACAAACTGCTGAGAAACTACAGTGTTCTGCACACCCATGCCTGAGTTTGTCTTAGAGTTCGTAAATACACTGTTTGCATAAACATCGGCGAACTCTGCACGTGACTTCTTGAAGCCATAAGAATTGGTATTAGAGATATTGTTAGAAGTTACATCAATGTGCTTCTGTGAGTTCTTAATACCACTAACTGAAATTCCGAACATTGTCTATTCTCCTTGTACCACAATAACTCACAGAGTATATTGTTATAAACTTGATTTATATCGAGTTTAAAAGGGTTTTGATAGATATAAGCATTCGTCATGCCACTGAGAGTTTGACGTACAAAAAAGCCGAGCAAATGCTCGGCTTTAAGTTATGTTCGGAAATCTATTTTGAATTATCGAATGTTCAGGATGCTATCCATTACAGTGTTCTGAGTCTGCAGAGACTGTGCATTAGCCTGATAGTTACGCTGAGCAGTTATAAGTTCAACTAACTCGTTGGTCAGGTCAACGTTAGAAAGCTCGAGGTTAGATCCCTTAATGGAGCCAGCTGAACCTGAATTAGCTTCCTTGGCAATAGCCTCACCAGAAGCATTAGACTGCTTCCACTGGGTATCACCAATCTTGGTTAAACCTTGCTGGTTAGCAAAGTCTGCCATTGCAACTTTAGCAATGTTCTTAACTTGGCCATTAGAGTACTCGCACTGAATGATACCGTTCTCATCAACAGACATACCAATCAGAATACCAGTTGCATAGCCATCGTTAGTTGGAGCCTGGCTTACAGAGAAGTTAGATGAACCATACTGAGTTGCGCCAAACTGAATATTCAGATGCTGAGCAGGGTCTACACCTTGACCAATGGCTGTGTGTAATGAACCGTCTCCTTTGTATAAAGGCTCTTTGTTACCAACTGTCTCAAATGTTACGTCATTCTTGTTAGGTAGTGTACCGCCGTTTGCTGCACCAGGGTAGCCAAATAGTTTATGACGCAAGCTATTCTTTAGCTCATCGCCAACATTAGCGTCTGCAGCACCAAAGTTTACAAGCTCAACTTTTTCAGGAACACGACCAATAACCTCACCTGATGGATTAAACTTAAGTTGGAAACCAAAGAGATTTGCACCTGCAATGGTTGACTTGCCACCAACAGTTACAGCAACAGGGTTTTCATTCCATTTGCCATCTGGATTACCAGCTACGTCAGCAGGTTTGCCGTCTACATATGGAATAACTGTCCAATTTGTATTATTTGAGTCCTTAGCATCTGGACCAGTCTTAATCATGTAGTAAGTCAGTGTATGGGCACGACCTAAAGAATCATGAATAGTCTGTGATGTCGAAGCTGTATAAGTGCTAGCATCCTTTGGATCAAAATCTACAAAGTATTGAAGTACAGTTGCATCGGCTGGTGGCTGACCATTTTGCCCCTGTACGATAGTACCGTTTTGCTGACGATAAACACCATACTGAGGGTCAGTTGGTGCGGCTGGATTCCATGCAGCGCCTGTCCATGGATCTTCTTTTGGAAGATTAGACTTAATAGGATCTTTATCAGCTGGTAAGTTAACACCAATGGATACATTGGTGGACATCTGAGGAGCGCCGGTATCTGCTGGTAAACGAATGTTATGGGTGCTGCTCAGGTCTAAAGATGTAGTAGTGCCATCAGGGTTTACATCCCAACCCTGGAGGTAGTCGCCCATAGCGGTAACTACGAAGCCTTCCTTGTTAATCTGGAAAGCACCATTACGGGTGAAAGTCTGTGCGTTAGAGCCTGGGCCTTCAAGTACGAAGAAGCCGTTACCCTGGATAGCCATATCCAGTGGATTACCAGTGTCACCTGACAGAGCGCCTTGAGCAAACTGCTGGGAAACTACAGTGTTCTGTACACCCATGCCGGAGTTTGTCTTGGAATTAGTAAATACGCTGTTTGCGTATACATCAGCAAACTCAGCACGTGACTTCTTGAAGCCGTAAGAATTGGTATTGGCGATATTGTTTGAAGTCACATCAATGTGCTTCTGTGAGTTCTTAATACCGCTGACTGAAATGCCAAACATGAGTAAAACCTCGAAAATTCTTAACTGAGTCGAGCTGATAGCTCGAATAAAAATCAACATGCTCTCCTGAGCGTTTGCTGTATGAACTGTATTGAGCAACGGGTGTGCCATTTACAGAAAATATTTATTAAGAGTTAATTAGGTTTTGTTTATGGTTGGCTTGTAAATGCGGTTTTATTTATGGCTTTACTGTTAACTCTGGTGTACAAAGGCGTCCTTAATAGCTAATGATGTGAAAATTTGATTGTGTAGTGTATAGAGGTCTTGGCCGTTTTTGCCGCCTGGGTAAAGAAAATTTCTGAGAGGTTAAATTAGCGGCAAGCCTTGTTGCATAAGGCTTTATGAGCGATCAAAAGTTATTAAAATGGCTGTTATTTTGTGGTGGTTTGTAAGTAAAGATCACGGCTAGGGATCATGGGGTGAGATCGCAAGCTGAGATCGTGAGGTGGGATCGTGGGTTGAGATCGCTAGATGAGATCATGGGTTGAGATCGTGAGGCAGGATCGTTGGATATGAAAAAGGCAGCCGAAGCTGCCTTTAAAATGGGGTTATCTAAGAGTAAGTGTTATCTTAGATCTTAGATGCAGGCTTTGAAGATGTAGTGTTCTCTGCTGCCTGAGTGTTTGAATTGTTTAAAGACTCTACGGTTAGATCGTCGCTATTGCTTGCAGAAGTTGCTTCTGTAGAGGCAGTGGCGGTCTTGTTGTCTTCTTCGGCCTTAGATGACTCCTTTGCATCAGCTGGATTGGAGGAGTGGCCCTTACCTAAGGTAACTGGGCAAGATGGAGCCTCAAAGGCATTAGAGGCGATCTTCCAAGCGGCAGCAGCTGCAGATGCGGCTTCCTCAGCGGTACGAATCTTATTGGTTCTTACGAGTTCCTTGTGGCTCTCGGCAAGCTCAGCAGGTAGCTTAACCATTAAAGAGGCGACGATAGCTACGATGATCATGCCTGACATCAGAATGAAGGTCAAATAGTATGAACCGAAGATGTAGGCAACAACGTAACCAAAGAGAGAGCCGATACCGAAGCCTAAATAGAGCAGGCCATAGTTCTTAGCAAGATTTCTAATACCGAAGTAATCGCTAATGATAGATGGGTAGATAGTTAAAGTACCGCCAAATGAGAAAGCGATCAGAGCGATTGCGGTAAAGAACAGAGTAGAGTTTAAAGGAATAGCTACTAACATTACGGTAGCAACTAATGACAAGATCTGATCAAAGGTAATCAGGCGGATACGTGGCATCTTGTCAGAAAGTGCGCCCATGATAAGACGGCCAGCAATGTTGGCGATGGCAACTACTGAAACTGCAGTGGCTGCGTCAGATAAGCTCATATCAAGCAGTGCAGTACCTAAGTTTGAAGCAACACCAATGATGTACAGGCCAACCATGCAGTCAATAAAGAACATTACTGATAAGAGCCAGTATGGCAGAGTTCTGATAGCTGAATGCAGGTCGTATTCACGTTTAGATGCTGCAGAAGAGGTGGTGTTAATATACTTCATGGCATCGTAGATTAAGATAGCACCTAAGGTTACTACTGCAGTCATGATGACGCCCCAGTTAAGGACGGCAGTCTCAAGAGTGTAGTTAGTGAGCATGTAGCTATCAATGGTCTTAAAGATCAGAGAGCCTAAGCCATAAGCACCGATACACAGGGCGGATACTAAACCCTTATGCTTTGGGAAAAACTTAACGCAGTTAGTTAACACCAGCATATAGCCAAGGCCATCACCAAAGCCAAGCAGTGCACCTGCGCAAACATATAGAACGATAACGTTTGGAGCAAACGCAGCACCGAGTAAACCAAGACCACAGCACACTGCACTTAATGCAACTACGTTGGTCATACCAATGCGCAGCTTTAAGAAGCCAGAGCACAGGGAGCCTACGGCGATAAAGAGGGTCATGATACCGAAAGTAAATGCGATTACGCCGATATCAAGGTTGTACTTTTGACTAAGAGGTAGGTTGAATAATGACCAAGCGTATACAGTACCCAGAGCAAGGAGTACTAATAGCGAGCCGATAAGAGTCTTTGTCTGAACCATAGAATGGTGTTCTCCAGCCTGAAAACCCGATGGTAAAAGCAGCGCCATATGTTTCGGGATCAGTAGTTTAGATCGGTACTTTAATGGCACGTAGATGGTTTGAATGAATATGATTAGCTGTTGCTAACCATACTATCTACAAGAATATGCTATTTGTATGACATACCATTTTTGCCACTGCGATTAAACTATCAAAGTTTGATCGTGTGCACATTGTACGAAAATAAAATGATAATGATTATCAAATGCAAAAAGACTTTCTGCAAATTTATGGTTTTTGCCACAACAACTCTCATTAGTAAGCACGCTATGGGTTTTTGCGGTAGTTGATAGTTTTGTTAACTTTATTGTAATTGTATGACAACACTTTTAAATCAGTGTTTGTTAGATTTTGTATTTTGATGTGAGCTTGCTGCTAAGAGCATGCTGTTGCTAAGACTATGGTGAGGAAAAGATTAGATTATGTTGGTCTTAGCGGTGGGGATAGCAAAATGCCGCTATTAAAGCGGCATTTAGAAGAGTGTTTATTTGGCAACCTTAGATGCTAAGGTGGGTACCAACGCATTAGATGCTAAGCAAGGGTCCAACGCATTAGATGCTAAGGTGGTTGCTAACGCATTAGATACTAGGCATTAAGGCCAAGGTATTAGATGTTGACTGATCTGATGCGTGCCTTCTTTTTAGCAATACGCTCTGATCGAGTGTCGAGATAGTTCTTGCCAGCAATTAAGAAAGCTAAAACAAAGAAGCCTCCTGGAGGCAAAATAGCTATCAGCACTGAGAAGTCTTGGTTGTAAAGGTGTACTTCAAGATCTTTTGCCCATGGACCAAGTAAGTCAGCCGCACCAACAAAGAGGGTGCCGCTACCTAAGATCTCGCGAATAGCACCAAGCGCAAAAAGAACTAAGGTAAAGCCGATACCACAAGCAATGGCATCAACGGTGGAGCGTAAGAGATTATTCTTGCCAGCAAAGGCCTCAGCGCGACCCATGATGATACAGTTAGTAACAATCAGGGCTAAGTATATGCCAAGTTGTTGATAGAGCTCAGGGAAGTGGGCCTCAATCTCAAAGCGAACTGCAGTTACTAAAGAAGCGATCACCACTACATAGATTGGGATGCGAATCTCTTGAACCACTACCTTACGGATGATGGAGATAACCATAGAGCTTAGTACCATAACTAAGATAGTAGCTATACCTAAGCCTAAGGCATTAGCAGCTGAGGTGGTTACAGCAAGCAGTGGGCACATACCTAAAAGCTGGCAAAGACCTGGGTTATCTTTCCAAATGCCTTTGATAAAGATCTCCCACAGTGAGATTTGCTTTTGCACTGGGGCATCAGGCTGTAATTTGCCTTCAACTTCAATGTGATCTTTCATAGTTTGAATCTCTTAGAGACTGTTGCTAGCAGCTATCTGTAGCTACTTGTATTCATGTGGTCTCTTTTGTTGAGGCACTGTGTTGACGGTGCCTGAAGCTTTAAATCCTTGGCAAATATGATTAATTGCTTGGCTTGCAATCTTTGAGTGACTCAAAGTCAATCTTTTGCATGGCCTTGAGAAAATCGTGAGTGGCTAAAGCAACCGCTCTTGAGGTAACTGTAGCGCCGGTGATGTAGTCAAAATCGCCACCAAACTTTTTCACGTCCCACTTTGCATCATCGATGCTTAGATTGTCATACATATCAAGGTAGTTGCCTTTCTTGCGATCGAGCTTGTCACCAATACCAGGTGTCTCTTTGGAGACCATAAAGTCAATCTTGCTAATGCGCATATTGCTATCTACAGCGCCAATCATGATGAGTGGATTAGAGTATCCACGATTGGTGGAGTAGTTGGAGATATAGCCAAGTACCTTGCCAGTTTCATCTTGCGCAATATAAGCACGCATGTTCTTGCCAATGAGCTTGTCAGAAATAAGCTTGCAACGGTAAGTGATCTTGCCTGTTGCCTCTTTCTGAGCATTAGGCAGCATCTTGTTAACTAACTCTTGCTCATAGCGTACACGATTAGCTTGGATATGCTCTTCAGTATCAGCCTGAACATAGAGCACACCAGCGGTACATAACACGGCAATTACCGCTAAGCTAATGCCGGAGAAAATGGCGCGGGCGTTTGGTTGTGAGTTAAACATGGTTAATCAAGACCTCCTGTGCGATATCCAATACCAAATGGACGACGCTTGGTCATAACATCCATGAGTGGGGCTAAACAGTTGCCAAGCATAACGGCAAAGGCAATAGAGTCTGAGTAGCTACCATTGATACGCATGATTACAGCTAAGACACCAATAAATGCAGAGAGAATAATGCGTCCTTTAAAGGTGCCACAGGTAGTAACTGGATCAGTGATGATGTAGAAAGCACCTAACATGGTACCGCCCATGAGTAAGTGTTCTACAGTAGTAATAGATAAGGCTGGATCATAGTGATGCCAAATAGCGGCAGTTGCTGCCACTGCGCCCAAGAAAGCTAAAGGAACTTGGAAGCGGATACAGCCAGTGAAAATTAAGATAAGGCCACCAAGAACGTAGGCACCACCAAGCCAGGCATAAGCCATGAAGCTAGGGCCGGTGAAGTCAACGTGAGGTACGCTCTCAACAGTTTCTGCCTTTCGTGAAGTCTTGATGCTCTCTAAGAAGGTAGCGCCAGTGAGTGCATCAGCAGTAAAGCGGCCTTCAATGGCAATAGTAGCTTGCTCTTGCAGACGCTCTTGCTCACGAATCATCAGTTCATTGCTAGTGTCGTGGGCGTTAGCAATGATCTCATCTTGCATGTGCACAGATTGACCAACCTTAGCGGCGTTTTCGTTCTTGGTTGTAGCTACGTCCTTAGCAACATCATTAGCTTTAGCGATCTGAACTTCAGCGCTTGTTGCTTCTAACTTGGACTCATCCTGTGCAGTCTCATTGTCCTCAGCGGCGCTAGCAGCCATGGCTGCATCGTTAGCAACTTCATCCTGAGTGTTTACTGCTTCATCAGATGCAGCGTTATCTTCTGTAGCTGCCTCTTGTACAGGGGCGGCAGTTTCTTGAGAAGCAGCAACGCCATTTGCAGGGGCAGTGTCTTCTGTAGCAGCGACGTCATCTGCAGTGGCTGTGTCTTCTGTAGCAGCAGCTTCATCTGCAGTTGTGGTTACATCTGCCTCAGTTGCATCAGTGTCGGCAGTGGTCTCTACATTAGCCTCAGTTGAGTCAGTGTCGGCTGCGGCAGTTGCTTCATCTGCAAGTGAGGTGTTTTCGTTGTTTGGCTCGGTAGAGTTTTGACCGTTAGCATCTGGTGATTTGATCTTATCGGCATTGGCATCAGATGCGGCTACGGCTACGGCTGCAGCTGCAGCTGTTTGTTGTTGCTTTTGTGCTTCAGCTTGAGCACGGTCTTGAGAGATCTGGGCCATAGAGTGCGAAACTTCGTACTCGTTTTGGCGGTTGAGATCTTTGATCTCTTTAATTAGTACCTGAGGATCAGCACCAGCAAAGACCACATCTAAGGTACGTGATGGTGTAGCTACATACATAGCACCAGGGGTTGGGGATACCCAAGTGCTGTAGAAGATGCCGGGGGCAGAGATCACCAAGAAGATGAATCCAGACATGGCTGGATTGAAGATGTTCATGCCCAAACCACCAAAGCACTCACGTACCAGCAACATAGCAAAAGCAGTTGCCATAACAGTAAAGTACCAAGGCAGTAATGGAGGCAGTGTAAGCGCCAGTAAGAGTGCAGTTACTACACCTGATGGATCTCTTAATACATGCTTAATTCGGCGGTTACGCATGAGAGCTGTCAGCACCTGGCATGCAATTGCTGTGATGCTGGCGATAATGAATTGAATAAGCGTACCGCTGCCAAAGAAGTAGGTCATAACACCCACCGCAGGAATCAGTGACACAATCACAGTCATCATGATGCGGGTGGTGCTCATTTGGCAGTGCAAGTGCGGTGCAGGCTCGATGCCTAAGTTTTGCTTCGCACTTTGAACAGAAATTTGCATTGGTTAATCCTGTTTTCAGGGAACTGCGTATAGCTTTAGTTATTTAAGATAGCTGCATTACTTACAAGGTAACTATCTTTGTTCATATCGCTACACTGTGCTTATCTAATCAAGCAAGCCTCTTTTATACTAAGGCTTGCTCTTGCAAATTAAGGCTAGTACTTACTAGGCCTTAGAGCTGTTATCTTCTGAAGATTGCTCACTGTCAGGTGGTGGTAAATCCTTACGACGCAAAGCAGTTGGAATCTTCATCTCCTCTTGCTTTCGCTCCTCAGGCGCGGTCAAGTACTTCTTAGCACGTGGACGGCTCTGTGGGATGTAAACACCTTCAGCTGGAGGGTTTTCAACCTTACGTACGTCAGGATCCTGATTTTCAGGAGCAGGGTAGTGAATAAGAGGCTCAGCATGCTTAGTAACAGCAGCACGGCGGATAGCAAACGGTACTACCTTATCTTGATCGATTTGAGGTGCTTCTTTAGCAACCTCAACGTCAGCTTCAGCCTCTTCCTTGTCATTGCGGCTAAGCTTACTTAAGACAGAGGTTGAGGCGTTTGCAATGGTTACTGATTCATCAGACAGTCTTTGTGAAGAACGACCGCTATCAGAACGTGATGCTGCAGTATCTTGCGCCATCATGGCAGCGTAGAGCATGCCATCCTTAGTCTGACTCATCATGGCACTGGCCTTAGCCTTGCCACTTTGAACAGAGTCGCTATCTGCAGTGCTCTTGATATTATCAACTGCACCCTTAGTCGAGCTGATGTTTAAGCTATCTTTAGTTGAGCTCTTGTCACTCTTTTCGGTCTTAGTAACCTCAATTGGTGATTTAATTGAGCTAATCTTAAGTGTTGGAGCTGCGCTGCTATCAGTACTGTTAGTAGCTAAGGTAGTGACTGGGTTTACTACATGCTTAGACTGACTTTCGTCAGATGCAGTGCTCTGATTGTTCAGATATGGATTAGTTGCATTGTTTGCAGCTGCAGCAGCTCTCTTAGCAGCAGCTCTTTCACGGGCAGCAGCTACGGCGGCAGCACGCTTTTGAGCGATCTCATCATCACTTGCATTAGCGTCATTAGCCTTTTGTGCAGCAGCACGAGCTAAAGCAGCCTCACGACGCTTACGACGTTGCTCTTCTTCCTTGGCAATACGCTCATTACGTACAGCAATACGCTCCTGGGCACGCTGATTACGCTTTTGGTTATCATCGAGCAAGTGTAGGATCGCCATTTCCTTACGGAATTGAGCAGTTAAAGGAATGCGTGATGGGCAAACATAAGAGCAGCAACCGCATTCGGTACAATCGAGCATGCCGCAGCTTTTGGTCTTCTTATGTTGACCAGCACGAGATAAGGCATACAGATGGTATGGAGTAAGACGGCTTGGGCACACACGAGCACAACGACCGCAACGAATGCAGTTCATTGCCTCAGGTTGCTCTTCAATTTCCTTAACTGAAGGTACAAAGACGCAGGTAGCACTCTTAGTAATCGGTACGTCGATAGATGGAAGAGTAAAGCCCATCAGCGGACCACCCAAGATGATACGCTGTCTTCTTTCAGGGTTGAGCTTATAGGCGTTAAGAACAAATCTAACTGAGGTACCTAAGCGCACTAAGGCATTACCAGTACGGCCTAAAGTCTTGCCATCAACGGTAATCACGCGCTTAATGAGTGGCACACCATCGATAACGGCCTGCTTAATCGCATAAACAGTCTCAACGTTATCAACCACAATACCGCACTCAGAGGTGTGTTCAGAGTATGGGATCTCAATGCCAGTACAGATCTTAATTAAGTTACGGGCTGCGCCAGATGGATAGAGGGTTGGAATAACTCTTACCATAACGTCATCGGCAACAGCTGCCTTCATAGCATCAATGGCCTTAGGCTTATTGTCCTCAATAGCGACAATGGTGACCTTAGGATTGAGGATCTTACGAACTACCTCGATACCCTTGGCAATATCGGCAGCCTTTTCTTGCATCAGACGATCGTCGCATGTGGCTACTGGTTCGCACTCAGCACCATTGACGATAAAGATATTGCAATCGCCCTTTGCATCCTCAACCGCTGCACCGATCTTGGCTGCAGTTTGGAATTGAGCACCACCAAGACCCTCAACGCCAAAAGAGCGAATGCGCTCTAAAAGCTCTTGTGGGGTCTTGTTTTCCCAATCTAACATTGGCTCGTCTGGTACTTTCTCATCTAAGCCGTCTGGCTTGATGGTAATGCAACGACCGGCAAAACCTGAAGGGTGTGGCAATACCTGCATGGAGATACTGGTGATCTCACCTGAGGTAGATGCATGCAGTGGCACATTACGATTGCCACCTGGACGAGTTAATGGCTGACCAGCTTTAACGTGATCGCCAGTTTTAACCAAGATCTCACCGCCCTCGCCTAAATGACGCTCTAAAGGCAAGGTAATTAAGGATGGGATATCGATCTCTTCAATGGCGCAATCAGAGGTTGATTTACGCTCATTGGTTTTAATTCCGCCGAAGAAGCTCCAGAGCTTACCACGCAGGATTTTGTCTAATTGCTTAGAAAAAGGCATGACTAATTTCCTTTGAAGCGTATGGATTCCAACTCCCAATTGAAGTTGGCGGTAGTAGGCTCAAGACGGACCATTTCGATACAGTCAACAGGGCATTTGTTGACGCATTCTGCGCAGCCAATGCATTCGTTTTCAATGATGGAGTGAACCACTTTAGCTTTTCCCTTAATCGCATCAACAGGGCAGTGACGAGCACACTTAGTACAACCGGTACATAGGCTCTCGTGAATGATGGCTACTGTACGTGGGGTAAAGATAGCATCATCAGATTCATCAGTAGGAACAGATACACCTAAGATCTCAGCAAGAGTGTCGACGGTGTCCTGACCACCTGGAGTGCACTTGTTACATGGTGCGGTGCCGTTGGCCATGGCCTCAGCGTAGGCGCGGCAACCAGGGTAGCCACATTGGGCGCATTGAGCACCTGGTAGAGCCTTTTCAAGCTTCTGAGCAGTATCGTCACCTGAAGAACCTTTTGAACGAGCCAAGTATGACAGTACGATGCCGAGCAAGAACAATGCTCCTGCACCGTATAGCAAAAAGCTTAATTCGTTATCACCAATCATCGAACGATACTCTCTATTAAAAAAACTAAAGAAAGCCAGCCAACCACAAAAAAAACACCGCCCTTAAAACAACACGGTATCTTAATTTTTTAAACCAGAGCTGTCTTTAGAATCAAGACTGCTGCCACATCATTAAGTGGCGTTGGTGCCTTAAAACAAGCACCAAAGAGCAAGAACTAAATAACTTACTATCAATGAGTAAGATACGATTTGAAGACTATAAGCTCGTATTACATTACAGAGCCAGTAAAGCCTGCAAAGCCCATGAAAGCTAATGACATAAGTCCAGCGCTAATGAGGGCAATGGCAGTACCTTTAAACGGTGTTGGTACATCGTTAATAGCAAGACGTTCACGCATAGCTGCAAATAGCAATAACACCAGAGTAAAACCAGCACCAGCGCCTAAGGCATAGACCATAGAGTTAACTAAGGTGTGCTTTAAAGAGCTATTAATAAGCACAAGACCTAACACGATGCAGTTAGTAGTAATCAAAGGCAGATAGATGCCTAATGCCTGATACAGGCTATATGAGGTCTTGCGAATGACAATCTCTACTAGCTGTACTGCAACAGCAATAATGATGATGTCGACAATCAGGTCTAAAGAGGTTAGGCCTAATGGGATCAGCACAAAGTTGAACGCAAGATTACAGATCAGCGCAGAAAGTACGAGCACAAAAGTAGTTGCTCCGCCCATGCCTAAGGCTGCAGAAAGCTGATTAGATACGCCAATAAATGGACAAATACCTAAGAAGCGAACCAGCACAAAGTTATTCACGATGGCAGCGCTGAAAAAGAGGATTAAAGCATCGACCATAGGTTTTGTTCTTCTTAATTAAAGCTACGCGCTAATAAAGAGCGCACTTTAATACAGGCAATGGCATCAAAAAAATGCCCTAAAACGCCTAAATAGGCTTAGCAATGAAGCTATGGGCTAAAACATGCCTTTGCGTTGTACTTTTAGTGATACGTAGCTATGCATAGATGCAAGTCATGAGACCATTTAAAATGAGGCGCTCATTGCATCGAGAGCTTACAAAACAATGGCTTAGATAGAATCAACCATTGCTTAGCGTAAACTTGATCTTGATCCTACTCGGACTCAAAATCGCCTCATTTTACTGCAAAGACTTTGTTTTGACTAATCGAGGTCATTCTGTTGCGTATTTTATGCAATAGAAAAAGGCCTAAGCTATGAGCTTTTGCCCACCATACAAGATGGTTAGGATAGGGAAACTAAAGCGATACATATCGCATTAGTTGACGGTAACTGACATACAAAGCAGCCCCATAAAAGCACAGGTAATTGGGCATAAATTATCATTTGAAAGTAAGTCAGTCCTCTTATCAATTACGTTGCATCAGAAACAATCAAAAACGTCGGTACATTTGCACATACTTACTAAAAAAGGTAAGGCAGCAATCATTGTTCGAGCAAAACGAAGAGGCATCAAAAAAATAATAGCTCCTCGCGGCCATACTATCTGGTTTATTAACCTAGTTCAAAGTAGTGCACAGCGTGATCAAAATATGTCAAATAAGCCTCTTTTAGAGGCATAAATAGCAAAGAGATATTGCTTACTTTCACGTGCATTGTGACGCCCTTATAAATATGGAGTTTTAGTATGAAAAAATGCCGCATAACTTCAATAGAGCGCTTGCGCCTCTAATTAGGTTGGTGATAATGAAACTATCAGGTTTCGATTGATTACAGCTAATTAGCAAGAGAATCACATGGCAGCATCAGCTAAGAAAGAATCAAAGGTTAAAGAGCAGGATGGTAAGAAGCCTGCTAAACGTGGTTGTTGTCGTAAAGCAGCAAGCGCTGCTGACAAAAAGCCTAAAGATCAAGCAATGGAAGTAAAGACCAAGGTCGCTACCAAGACAGCTAGCAAGACAGCTAGCAAGAGTGCCTGCAAGTCAAAGAGCTCTGCTTGTAAGAGCAAGGCTAAAACTGAGGCATCTGAAAAAGTTGTTGCTACCAAGGTAAAGACTGCCTCCAAGAGCAAAGCTTCAGTTGCTAAAACCGAAGTTGCAAAAGCAAGCAAGAGTGCCAAGCCAAAGGCCACTGCCGAGAAGGCTGCCGCAGCTTCAAAGGCTAAAGTAACTCCAAAAGCGGCCGCAGCTACAAGTACAAAAGCTAAAGCCAAAGCTTCAGAGGCTAAAGAGACTAAGTCACAAGCAACCAAGGCTACTAGCGCAAAGGCCACTGCAACTAAGAGCACTGCAGCCAAGGCCACGGCCACTAAGGCTGCTACCAAG